>Ga0315900_10000272_pt1 | contig 92647 bp, 66 predicted proteins | sample LakEriMetagenome_FD_203521 | JGI IMG/M metagenome (GOLD analysis project Ga0315900, IMG submission 203521) | Freshwater fungal communities from buoy surface, Lake Erie, Ohio, United States - Buoy 12 MA114 | ecosystem: Environmental > Aquatic > Freshwater > Lake > Lake biofilm | place: USA: Lake... | reverse complement strand
CTTACAGGAGACAAAATTAGTTCGAAAACAAAAAGAGAGATGCAAGGATTGTCTCATTACCGGTTCCAACAGAAACTACAAGGTTTATGTGAAAGAGATAAAAGAAATTTAGTTATCGTAACAGAAGAATATACAACCAAAACATGTGGATGTTGTGGTCATATTTGGAACAATGTAGGTGGTTCAAAGATATATAAATGTCAAAATGAAAATTGTAATTATGAACTCGATAGAGATGTTCATGGTGCTCGGAATATACTAATTAAATATTATTCCCAGTACGGGTCAATGACGCATGACCCAATATAACGTAAGTTATGTGAAATCGATTGACCTATATAACTATAGGTTTAATTGGAAAATGGACGTAATCCATATAATCCATTTTTAGCGTCTGCATTAAGTGATATGAATACTAATATTATTAAATTTATTGATGAATTTAATCAATCTAATGAACAACAATCGATTAAACAAGATACACATACAATTCTAGACCTCAAACAGGCAATTGTTAAACGTTATAATGAATTATAAAATGCTCAATAAATAATCATCGACGTTTTATTTATTGTGAATTATATCCCCTTGACTTTCTTCACGAGTTCTTCGCCATTGACAAACATATAACGAATTGCATCGTGAATGTCGTCAATGAGAATCACACGGAATGTATCGTCTTCCACTGGGTGATTGCTTCCGCGTAAGATACGTAAATCTTCTTCGTTACTTCGCGGTAATAACGATAAGGTCACACCTGCTTTCTTCGACCCGTGTAATTTCGAATCGACGCCACCAATCTTGTCTGCTTTACCCATCAACGATGATTCCCCAGTCATCGATACATTGTTGCAAATCGGTTCGTCCATAAAGAGTGACAATAAGGTGACGGTAAATACGAGAGTTGCACTCGGGCCACTCTTTTTCACACTTAGACTCGGGCAGTGAATATGAATTCCCCAGCGATTCTTTTCATCGACATTGACAACGCGTTCATAGACTTCCGTAGGCAACAAACGTAATGCAAGTGATTTCGCAACTTGGACACTTTCTTTCATGTCGTCACCCATCGAACCGGTCAATTTCAATTCCAAATGCGCCGACGAAGGAATCTTCGACGATTGAACTTGGATGATACCACCGATTCCTGCGGAGGTCGCATACATCGCATTCGCAACACCCACGCGAGGTTCGCTATGAATTTGCTTGAGTGTTACTTTGTGGTCTTTTTCAAATACCGTATTGATGAAATCGCGGTCGATGCGGAAAGGTAATTCGACGTGTTCGTTCAATAGATATTGGAGATTCACTTCACGGAACAAGTCATACAACTTTTCTTTACCCTTACGCATACCCGGTTCATACGTATAGGTTTCCAAGATATAGGACAAATCATCATCGGATAATTCGATATCGCCACGTGACATGCCGACATTTTCGAGGATTTCCGGAATGATGTGGTCGTTTGCGATGCGTATCTTATCCGTGCGACTCAATGGTTCGAGATGAATACGCTGGATACGGTCCAGTAATATCTTGTCAATCAATTCAGGGTCATTGTAACTGAAAATAATGAGACACTTGGATAAATCCAACTTGATACCCGCGAAATACTTGTCCATAAATTCATTGTTCTGCGATGGGTCCGTTAAGTGCGTCAAAATACCGACGATTTCGCGTCCGTGTTCCGTGCGTGATATCTTGTCTAATTCATCGATGTAGATAATCGGATTCATACATTTGGATTCAATCAAACCATCGACGATGCGACCCCACGTAGAACCGACATAGGTGTAGTTGTGACCTTCGAGTGTCGAACCATTGGACGAACCACCGAGTGCGATGAAGACGAATGGTCGCGGATTGCCATTTTCGTCCTTGAGACACTTTGCAATCCCTTGTTTGGCCAACGTCGTCTTACCTGTTCCCGGAGGACCTTCGAATCCGAATACGTAACCTTGGTCATTACCATTCACCCATTGAGCCAATAATCGTTTTATCTGGTTCTTCGCATCCGGAATACCATAGACTGCCTTGTCGAGACGTGCCGATGCATCGCGGAAATATTTTGCTTGGTATTCACTGTATTTCACCCACAGGGATTCGATTTGGTCCAATAGTTCATTCACATGGAGATATGAGGTTGTGTCATGCCATGGGCGATAAGTGTATTTCAATGGAATACCGACGTGACTGAAATGGACCAATTCCGATGACGCATATCGCCCGTCCATTATCTGTTGAACGATATCTTGTTTCTTCGTTGGGACGGTTTCTCCGTGTAGTTTGATATAGAGCCATCGTAAATCGACAATGCGTATCTTCTTGATTGCGGAATGAACTTCGCCGACGTTTTCAATCCATTCACCCAATGTCTTCTTGTGTGATTCGCTACATCGACGACGCCAGTCACGCAATTGTTTGATAAATCTGTCGATGAAAATCGGATTGGCCTTCTTGGAATCGAATGTGATACACCAGTTCATGAGATTCGTGGTTTCTGTCAGGTCCGCATTGCTCAATGTGTTGTTTTCTTCGACTTCCTTGATTTCCTTGCGTAATTGAGATAAGAATTTGTCGTATCGCAATTTGAGTTCTTCGAATTTCACACGTATCGTTTCCTTTTTATACATGCCGAATGGAATCTTGAGTAATCCTTCGAGATACTGAAGTGCCTTTGCATTGCCATTATCGCCACCTTGTTTCGAGTTGCCGACTTCTTTCAATTTGTCAAGTGCCTTGCGTTTGACGTAGTCCGGTGCCTTCATCATCTGAATACGTTTTTCATACGAGATACTTTCTTCGTTGAATTCGCCGGTTGTTTGCACTTCGTTTATCTTGATGCGCGATTCGCGCAATAGACGTTGTAAAGTAATGTGGATATTCGTATATAATAGGGAATATTGGACACTGGAAACTGGGTCGGTCATGAGAAAGTCGTAAATCATCGCGGATAAGAGTGCGCTTTCTTTTTCATCCGAATCCATTAATAGGATTTCAATAAGACGTTGTTGTTTGTCGATACTGATGGTCTTGAGATCTTTCATCATTTGACCAATGGTCTTTTCCTTGATTTTTAGAATATCGTTGTAGGATTGGAGACATTCATTACCGATTTGATTGACCGTAAGAATCATGAAATCGCGAAAGCAGATAGCATCCATGAATCGCGTTTTGAATAATTCCGGAATGTCGAGGTTGCGTAATAGGAATTCCGTTTGTGACCACTTTTCCTTGCAGATGGCACTATTGCGGTAGGTATTCAGATGGTCATGTGTAAAGTATCCGTATAGGACGATAAGATGGTTTTGATAAGGAATATACCATTTTGCGCCCATGGTACGTAGAAATAGATGTTTGTGAATACACATGTATTTATTGACCGTCGGGATTTGGGATTGATTACTTGCAAGTTGGATGGTATTTGCCTTGTTTTTCTTTGTGTATAATTGGTGGTAATTAATGAGGTTTTCATCGTCGGACTTGTAGATTTCGACTTTATTGACACGGAAGAAGTTGTGGGCATAATAGATGTATGGCGCATAGGTTTGTGGTAGAACGTTCGTCCATTGTGCGGAGATGAAAAGGTGAAGAATATCATAGATAGACTGGGTTCCTTGACGTCCAATAATGGTCATGATGGATTCGCGGAATGCAGGGAGGGTTTCATCGGTTAGACCTGCGAGACTACCGTGTAACGTATATAATTCGTCGATGGTCTTCTTGTATTCGGATGATGAAATAATATCGTCACGGTAAAATGCAGTCACATGATTCACTGTATTTGACAGTAACGATTGATAAAAATTCCAATCATCGACCATTGAATATTATAAATGAAAAAAATAAATAAATAAATATATAATTACTTCGCGGATTATATTTTGCGCTGTTTTACGGCATTTTTCGCGCGATTTTGCAAAAACACCTAGTTAAACAGATGCGTGGATATAATAAATTATATAGTGACATCATTCCTATCGACAATACAATACGAAACAATGGTGAAGAATAAAGGCGGTAATAAAACAAAGCGTGGAGCTCGTAAGCAAATACACGGTGACGCACAAAAGAGGTCATTGAATGAATTGATGAAGACCGAAGGTCAGGAATATGCAGTCGTCCGTAGAATAAACGGCGGTGGCCGATTTGGACTTATCTGTGCGGACAAGGTTGAACGTATCGGTCTCGCGCGTCCAACACTCAAGCGAAATAAGAAATTTATCGAAGTGAATCAAATGATACTGGTGTCATTGAGGGACTTCCAGGAGAATAGTTGTGATATACTCGATGTCTATACCGGCGCCGAAGTGGAGTTTTTGGTCAAGTCTCGGTTAATTGATGAAGATTTTGTAAAGAAGAATATGGGACACAAAGACGTCGATGGAAACATTGTTGACCGTGAAATGGATGGATTCGCAATTCGACACAATGGAAACGATAGTGACGATTATGACGGCGACGATGACGAAAAGTCAAGTCCCGTCAAGAAACCATCGATTGACGATTTATGGGACGAAATATAAAATTGATTCAAAATGCGAGTCACTGTTTTGTCAGTATATAAAACTAATAATCGAATCGTGATTAAAGATGGGTATCCCACGTTATTTCCGTTATATCGCAAAGAGTTTCAAAGGAATCTTATACAATGCACCGAATGCAACATTACATCCGATGCATTTCTACCTGGATATGAATAGTATTATCCATCCAGTCGTCCAATGGTGTATCGAAACTTATCCGGCATATGTCACGGAACAAAATCGCATCGAAAGTGCAACGGATGGTCGATACCATACCGATATGAATTATCATACACGTTTCGAAAAGGCAATCTACAAGGAACTCGCGCGACGTCTCGATGTATTGATTGGAATCGTTCGTCCGACGAAAACGCTATACCTCGCAATTGACGGTGTTGCACCGCGGGCAAAGATGGAACAACAGCGCATTCGTCGTTATAAAAGTGGATATGAACGCCATCGTCTCGAAGAGATTCACCGCAAATACCAATCGACACCACCGCCGTCATGGGACCGTAATGCAATCACACCGGGTACTATATTCCTATACAAGTTGTGTAAATATTTAGAATGTACTTATTTGCCGACACGTCGCAAGGAATCTACGATTGAAACCATATTACTCGATGATGCAAACAGTCCAGGCGAAGGCGAACACAAGATATTTGAATGGATACGAAAACATCATCCATGTAAAGGTAAAGATGATTCAGAGACTGATGCGGATGATGTCGATGTTACAGACATCCATTGTATTTACGGTTTAGATGCCGACCTTATCATGTTGTCTCTATGTAATCCGAATTCGATTGTCTTACTTCGCGAAGCACCTGAATATTATGATTCACAAGAATCGCGCGAACGTATTGCAGACGAATTATCTGGAACCGAATACATCTATTTCAACGTCGATGCATACAAAGACCGAATTATAGAAAACATGATGGAACTCATATCGTTATCGGAAAATACGAACAAAACCGACGAGTCTGACATTACATCATCGAGTTCGACAACCTGCAACCCTGCAACACGAACCGGGTTACTCTATGATTATGTATGGTTATGTTTCCTTTTCGGCAATGACTTCTTGCCACACTTCTTCGGTTTCGAAATCAAGTCAGAAACTGTCGATAAACTCATACGAATGTATGTCAATCAATTCAAGGTCACGCAACGTCACTTTATCGATATACAGACCGGACGAATGGATATGATTGTAGTAAAACAGTGGTTTGATACCGTATATGCAAATGAAATGTCATTTATAACCGACTATGTCAAACACGCAAACTACCGAAAACCGCGCAACGGTGCAATCGATACCAATTCTACCCCGATACAAATGGAAATTGAACGACTACGATGCCACGCATACCACCTTCGTTCCAATACACATGCCATCTCCAATATGGAACGCACATTTCAACAGAATGGGACATTTAACGATATACATGATGCATATTATCGCTGGTATTTCGGTATTGAATCGATGGATGCGAATCGCGGATTTATACAGACGATATGTCGTAATTATCTATATGGATTGCAATGGAATATCGAATATTATGTAACCGGGTGTCGTGACCAGGAATGGTATTATCCATACCGCGGTGCCCCATGTCTTCGCGAATTAAGTTTAGAAATCGCGAAAAATCAACCGATTCCGACGCCGGATGTAAGTGTTCGTTCGACATATTGTCCAATACAACAGTTATTATTCGTATTGCCGTCGTCGTCATTCGGATTACTTCCATCGTCAGTTCGGACATATCTATTGAAACAAAAGAGTTGCTACGGTAATTACTATCCAGATACAACTGAATTAGAACATGATGTGTTGTTCAAGGTGTATTTATATGAATGTCATCCGTTCATACCGTATTTGCCTGTTGCAGTAATCAACGAAATCATCCGAAAAACAAAGGATGGTTTGAACGCATTTGATACGTGTCGTAATCAACGAACACATGTATTGAAAATTGAATAAATAATGAATCACGTTCGTTCATTCAATTCGCACTTTTTTATCTATTTACGCATGGTCTTCTTTGATGATTTTTTCATCATTTTCTTTGATGATTTCCGTGACTTTTTTGCTGATTTCTTTGAGTTGTTATTATTGTTATTTAATGATTGATTTTTGTAGAATTGTTGTAATAGATTGATTGCACCACCGACTGATAATTTCTTGGTTGATTTACTCTTACTTTTACTCTTTCTCATGCTCATACTTGCACGTTTTTCACGTAAGACTGAAAGAGTTTCTGGAGTTGAACCACGGATGAAACGGAATTGACCATTCTTTAAGAATGCACCAATTGCACCATTTTCATATAAATACATTTCAGAGACTTCTTGTCCGTATTTTGATTTACACATTTCTGCGTATTTTTCGTATTCAGGACCACAAGTCATCTTGGTTCCCTTTGCACAACGGTCTGATTTTACCATAATGTTTGAATTATATTATATACTATAGAAAATAAGATGATACATGACCTTCTTATAGAAATATAAGGGTATTGCCATATAAAAAAATATTATGGAATAATAATATATTGCTTTGTATATTATTCTATCTTTTTTATTTCTCGGAATTTCAAATATGGAACCAACCGAAAACTCTATTGTCACTATCGTTTCTAATTCCAATGAGTTAAAAGATTCTACAAATGTCCACTTATCTGGTCATAGTCATACTAAAGAAGTTAAAGACACATCAAAGGACAAATCGAAGGACCAATCGAAGGACCAATCGAAGGACCAAATATTCCGTAAGCATCCAACCGATGAAATCATCGAGAAATTATTAGGAGTCTTTGGTCTAAAAGACTTGGACGACCAAAAGACATTTTCACGTAGTGACCTTCGTGTTATCAAAACCGTCGAACGTTTGAATTTCATTAAACCAGAATTAGAAGCATTTTATATACCATGTAAAGCGCGAACCTATTTATCATATATCGACGAGAAAACGGCAATCACCATTCTACGACAATTTGTAAAAACACGCAATCGTATGATTGAATCAAGAGAAAAATATATGAAAGGGTCGAAATTTCTCATCTACTATATTGTTCAATCATACAATCGCCCATATAATCCAGTTGCATGGAAAGAACCAGTTACACCTGCTTTAAAAGACATGGATGAAAATGATAGTGCAGTGACACTACATTTCGATTAACCTACTATCATTGATTCTATTTATTTTGTCTTGCATTTTGTGTTTTTGTATTATTTATTGTAGTTTCGTTAATTAAATTGTAATCCATATAATCCATTTTTAGCGTCTGTAGTTAGTGTATTTTTTGTTTTGTTGAATTATTTATTTCGACCTTTACGGTTTTGCATGTCTTACCTTGCATGTCTCTATTAGTCTCTATTTAATTATTATATATATCACATCAAACGTGTGACTCGCATTTGTTGATGTAATATACAATTATCTCTATTTCTATTATATATGCTCGATAGAATGAAATTATCCGCATTCAAATTATATGCCGTTACCATTTTTATGTTACTGTTAGCATACGTTCTCGCGACAGAACCAACGGAATATTTACAAGTCGAATTATTCGACGAATTAAACAAGACAACTCTTGCATATAATCCGAATGTCCCAGACCTGGTTCCCGTTTATACTGAAAAGGAAATCGCGACCATTCCTGTCCAGAAATCGATGGTGACTGAAACGATAGACGATGAACCGACACGCGGACGCGGATGGAAACGCCATTGGAATAAATTTTTCAATTTGAGTTCGGTATTACCGGATACGTCGTTTGAAGGAACAAACTATACGAACTATTCCAAAGAAACTCCTTTAAAATATGACGGCATTCGTAACACAATAAATAACTAAACATTATGATACGATAATATTATACAACATATATTTATGAATAATATTATTGTATCGCACTTAATGAAGTCTCGTGAAGGTAATCGTCCTATGCTTCGTTCATATAAAGAAACGAATAAACCAACGATTCGTCAAGAATCTCCTACGAGTTTATCGTCCGGGTCGGTCACCCAATCAATTGGTCAAGAACTCCTCTCCGGTTTTAGTATGGGAGTCGGATCACGCATTGCACAACATATGGTCGATAGTCTATGGAAACCAGCGTCTGTCGTTATAAAATATGAGACGGAAATATCTGCAACTACGCACGAATCCGAATCACGTTGTAATGACTTATTGCATACATATGTCACATGTTTAAAGGAACGCGAATCGTGTGTCAATGAATATTCCGCATTTCATGAATGCATACGAACGTTGAAATAAGCGAATTTCTATGAATATAATAACTATTTCCGGATTGAATATCCTCTATGCCAAACAAATCATTGACAATCCTACGTCTTGTATTATTTCTCATTGCTGTCCTCTTAATATTTTCCCTCATTCATCGTATGGACACAGACCCTGCGTCTTATGGCAATCTCCCAAGTGTATTCACCACCACACCGGCAACGCATGAAGGTCTAGTTATATCGATCCCATCAATGGATACTGCTTCTGCTACTGCGAGTGAATCCTCTATCTGTAAAAAGATTTCATCCAGCATTGTCGATTCTACAATCATTCCGCGTATCCAACGTGCAAAACAAGAAGGTCGTCCAATTGTATGGGTCTATTTCGAATACGAAGTCAGTGCAAGAAAATGGTTGAATTTCTATTCACGTCGTTCTCCTCAAGGAATGCCGGGACTGTTACAACTCTGTTTAATGACGATTCAACGTCATTTCCCATCGAAGAACTTTGAAGTCATCGTCTATACTCAAGATGATATTCCACTTATTCTTCCAAAATGCCATGCAGACGAATATTTACATATGCGCACCGGTCACGTCGAACATTATCTATCCCGCGCATTTGCACGTTATGCTCTATTACATCACTATGGTGGTTACAGTATCCCATTAGATACCATCATCATGCGACAAATGACCTACTCACTTGCAGATTATCAAACGGGTAAATGTATCGTCTTCGGTCCAACGTCGTCTATCTATCGCGAATGGTATGGTGTCGATGATGCACGTATTGCAGCTACCGAAGGACATCCGTTAATCAAGGATATCATCCAGTATATTTTAGAAAACAGTCGCAAGTTCCATAACAGTATGGAATTCCGCGATGCAATATTCCGCCGTGTTCAGGAACTCGTCACCATCCATGCTGGTCTCATTCGCATTGACTTATGTATGCCAACCGTGAATTCGAATGGTCGTCCATACCTCATCGACGACCTCTATGCATCCAGTTGGTCGATGCCACAACCGGACACTCCAGTTGCATCCTATTGTATGATACCAATCTACTATCAACAGACTGTAACCAAGTATGCCTATGGATATTTACGTCAATTAACTGCAGATGATATTGCGACATCTGAACTATGGGTCGCAGAACAAATCCGTCGTTCGTTATCGTCGGACAAGTAAGATGCACGAGAAAACATTGTAATATAATAAATATATACAAGATACGTCATACGTCATACGTTATACATGAGTAAATCGAATCATACAGGAACAGGTGCAGAAACGAAAGGCAACAGTTTATCTTTGACACCGGAAGTATGGGGACCGAGTACATGGATTTCATTGCATTTGATGACTCTATCTTATCCTGAAAAACCAACGTCAGACGACAAACAGAAACATCGAACATTCTTATATTCCCTTGCAGAAGTTCTGCCTTGTTCCGTTTGTCGCGAACATTTCCAAACGCGGATAAAGGAGTGTATTGCGAATGGCGTCCTCGATACCCGCGAATCCTATGTCAAATGTATGTGGGATATTCACCGCGCAGTAAATCCGGAAAAGTCGATTACATTTGATGAGTTTGTTCAATTATACAAGACCATACTTGAACGTGGGCACCTCAATCCAATTGCGGAAATGCAAGGGCATCGACGATGGAAGACGATTGCAGTTCTTGCAATTATCGCAACTGTCGGTGTATCAGGTGCATGGTTGATTAGTTCAAAGAAATGGTTATAAATTCGTAATGTATAGTATAGAAATCATTGCATACTATATATTATTCATTAGTCAATGTCGGTAGCATCAGTCACAACTACAGAACCGAGTATGTCGGATAAAGTCGGCGAAAAGATTAAAGGAGTGACCGAAGGATTCAAGAATTTTTTCGGTAGTTTGGTCGAAAAAGTCAAAGGAACATTACCAGGTTCAGGCATGGAACCAGGAACGTCGATTGCTCCTCCTGCGCCGGGAACAGGAATTGGCGAAAGCATGATAGATAAAATAAAGGAAAATATGGTTGTCGTCGGTATTGTTGCCGTCCTATTAATCATCATCGTTGTTCTTGTCGTCGTATTAACGAAAAAAGGTAACTCTGTCGTAGGTGGCGACATACGATATATATCGGACGGTTATGTCGTCAGCGATGCAAAACAACAAGCAACGCCGGATGGAAACGTTATATTCCTCGTTGAACCCGAACGATATGTTGAATCGAATAAATTCGCAATATCGTTTAGCATTAAGGTTGATAGTATCGACGATAATAACGATAAGAACCGCAATATCTTACTCATGCCTCAAAAACGCGATGATACAAATACATCAAATATAGTGCATAGTTACGATATTAAGCGCGATGAAAATAGCGGAATGGTAAAGAGTATGTTAAATACATATTCAAATCTACCTTATAATAAATCGAATAGCGGTAATGGTTCAAATTATTATTTACATGTATTTTTGAAAGCGCGAACGAATGACATCGTCGTCCGTTTTAAGCATGGAACCAAGGAACTATACAATAGTATTGTGATTGAAAACATCAATCTATCCAAATGGCATACGATTACGATTATACGAAGTGGTAACGTAGTGACGGTGCATCGTGATGGCATCTATGTCGGTAATGGTTCGTTTGATACGGATACATCTGCTGGAAAACCTGGACGCGCTCATCCGATTTTTGTCGGTAGCGGTAGTCGTATTGCGGGTGACTTGACCAGCAACACCGAATTCTATCCTTTCCGCGGAGTCATCTCGTCCATTATAGTCAGTCCTAACGATAGTTTATCTGCGACGAGTGTTCCATCGAGTGAAGCAAGAGGTAAAACGGCGAACGCAGTGCCGGCAGTATGTCCTCCTCCAAAGTAATCGCAACAACGGTTTTTATATATCTATAATATAAGCAACGCAGAACGCATTAAAAGTATGGACGATATAGATAAGACGTTTGTTTCATTTTTTGTAATTGCCATCGCGGTAATCGCTGGAATTTCATGGGCAAATGGTGCATCATTTAAGGACACAGTGAATTGGATATCGGTTGCAGTGGCAGTCTATGTATTTGTGTATATCATTAAACATCGTATCACCAAATACAAAGGAATGAGACCAATCGTAACGATGCCGATTATTGCTGCAAATACGGGCATACGTGTTCAGTCGGCGGATTTCCCGACGGTTGTTGAAGATAAAGGTGTTGCATTCGCAATTAGTATGTGGATGTATGTGAATAGTTTGAAATACGGTGTCGATAAAGAAAAGGATATCTTCCGAAAGGGGAACTTCCGTATCTATTTGGATAATAAGACGAATGACTTGCATGTGAGTGTTCCAATCTATCCTGTTTCGGACCCGAACGATTCTGCGTCTGGAATAAAATACAATGTGGAACGCATCACATTCGAAGACTTCCCTTTGAACAAATGGGTAAATCTTGTATTGACAGTAGACCATCGAACAGTCGATCTCTGGTTGAACGGACGTCTGTATCGTAGTATTCACTTGAATAACCTCATCTATTTTAATAATGCAGACGACGTGTATTTTATTTCAGATACACAAGCAGTCACTGAAACAGTGAATGGTGTAACGAAGAAAGTAGTGGATGCAACGCGAGGTGGATATGACGGTTATATATCACGAATCCACTATCACGACCATATTTTGTCTCGTGATGAAGTAATGGAAATATTCAATCTTGGACCTTATCCGACGGGTTTTATGGCACAAATCGGCGAACGTATCATGTTGCTATTTACAAAGGACATCAGTTCGACACGCAATGAAACGATTAAATTTTCAGGTTCATCGAAGAATTATGAAAATTCAAGTGAATTCGAAAGAGTAATGTCGGAAGCGAAACGGGCGAACCAATCGGTTCTTCGACTAAGATAGGGAAACCTACGGTTTCCCTTTGACCCTTCCCTTTTTGTGCTACGCATTGTGAATAATAGTATATTGTAAAATCATTCATTGTGAAATACATAATTGTGTTTCACTATCAATGTCGTGTCCTATGAAACATCCAACAACAACCTTACAGCAGAATCAAATGGAATAATCCGACATGAGAATCCAATGGCAAAGGCCGCACCATAATATCCTATGTAACAATCCACCATACTATTTCCAGTAGGGGAGTCGGCCATGCGGCCTCCCGGAATCGCACGTGTGTCTAAATTTAAACCCAATATAATCCACTGGGTTAAAAAAGTGACCCATGTGTATCGCGCCTAACAAGGGTGACTTTTTGGTGAGGAAATGGAGAAATAACAAATTTACTCGTTTTAAGACTTCCCGTTTTAAAAAAATTTCAAAAAAGTGAGCTGTCACTCGTGGAACGAGTCCTCGCTTTGCGAGGCAAGTGTCACTTTTAGTAGTTTCAACTTGTTTCAATTTTCCAAATCCCCATTATCCATTTCCGTTCGGCCGTAACATGTGTGATTTATATGAAAGATTGTGTAACAAAGGGAAAGGTGTTAGGAAAACCGTAGGTTTTCTTATGCGTAGCACAGAAGGAAGGGGCGAGGGGAAACCTTGGTTTCCCCAAATTTGATAAATATTCGACACACTGACACACCACAACTAATATACCGCGATATCCATCTGAATGATTCATACGATATAGAATAAAAATGATTAAAACTTCGACCACCCGAACAATTCCCGAACATTCCAATACAGATATACAACGACAACTATGCGACGACATCGTTCATATCACCGATGACTACATCGACCACCACCCATCGTCGCAACCACCGAATCTCGACGAACTTACTGAATATACTGTCAATATGTTGAACACTATCGGGATATACAAGTCAGACTATATCTACGCGGAATATATACGACAACTCGTCGCAGAACATCTGATTGACTGGTATGGTCATCACTATCACTATTTCGAAGATAAAGACCATTCACAACTTGTTAAAAAACTTTTACAAATTCCACAACCAGTCCAACGTAGTGAAGAATGGCATGCTCTACGCATCAACAGTGTCGGGGCAAGTGAATCCTCTGCAATCTTCGATGCGAATCCCTATGAAACATACAACGGTCTCCTTATTAAAAAATGCGGTCACCAAGTCCCCTTCTTCGCGAAATATGCCCAACATGGTGTCATGTTAGAACCGGTCGTTCAGGAATTATACGCATTACGTAATAAGTGCGAATTGTTGGAGTTCGGTAGTCTGACCCATCCCAAGTATCCCTTTATCAGTGCTTCGCCAGATGGTATCACCAACATCGGTGTCATGGTCGAAATCAAAGTCCCACCGAAACGCGAAATCACTGGTATCCCACCACGTTATTATTGGTATCAGATGCAACAACAGATGCAAGTATGTGACTTATATCATGTCGATTTCATTGAGTGTCAAATAGGCGAATATAACACATGGTCCGAGTTCATCGAAGAATTCGACGGCACCGGAAACTCGGGTATTTTACTAGAATATCTCACATTCGATAGTGACGTTACACGATACCGCTATGCACCTGTCGATATGAAGACGGTAGACGATGTAGAACAATGGCGTAGTCGAATGATTGATGATATGGAAAGTAAAAAAGACACCGTCGAAATGTTTGCGTTTCGATACTGGAGACTGAAAACCTATTCGCATTGTGTTGTTTGGCGCGACGACGACTGGTGGAATGCGAACAAGGGTAAATATGAAGAATTCTGGAATAGAGTACTTCACCATCGTGTGCATGGATATGAAGAATTGATACCAAAGAAACGTGTCTATACCAAACGTGACGGGTCGTCGAGTAAATCGAATGAAAAAGATTTCCTGTTCAGGGACGACTAGTCGGACCTAATAGGCATCGTCGTATTCATGGACGACTAGACGACTCGACGATTAAAAAGCGTAAATACATCCAATAAATGATATAAGGTAATTATAGATATAGCATTATAAACTCGCTTTGATTTTTTTGTATGCAAGATTTTCCTGATTACACGGCCGTAAAATTAATAGGTCAAGGTGCATTCGGTTCCGTGTATAAGGCCGTTCCTAAAAACGAACCGTCCAAGACAGTTGCTATTAAAGTCGAACCCTATAATGCAGATTCGCAACTCGAATACGAATTAAAAATATACAAAAAGTTGCAGGATGTTGATGGATTCCCACACATTTACGATTATAGAAGACAGGGCAAAAATCATATGGTTGTAATGGACTATCTCGGTCCCACTCTTGGCGAACTATTTGAATTCTGTGGTAATCGATTCAGTCTTAAGACGACCCTGCTAATTGCCGTTCAGGTCATCTTGCGTATCGAGATGCTACACGAAGCAGGATATGTTCATCGCGATATCAAACCGGATAATTTTCTTGTCGGAACCGGACGTGATAAAAATCGTATTTTCATGATTGACCTCGGACTTGCAAAATCATATATAGACCCCGTGACAAACGAACATGTCACGTATAAGACGAATAGTTGTTTCACGGGAACTTATCGATTCTCATCTGTGCGCAATCATCGCGGTATCGAACAGAGTCGCCGTGACGACCTCGAGTCCATCGGATATATGTTGCTGTTTTTTCTAAAGGGTCGTCTTCCATGGCAAGGATTGACCGGTGCAACTCGCAGTGTCCGGGCGAAACAGATATATGAAATGAAGAAGCGCATACCATTGGACGAACTATGTAGCGATTGTCCGCGTGAATTCTATCTCTATATGAAATACTGTAAGCGTCTCGGATACGATGAGAAACCGAATTATGAGTTGTTGCGACGCCTATTTGTGTCCCTTTATGCACGTAAGAATTTCGACGATTATGTCTATGACTGGACAATTGTTGTGAAAATAAAAAACCAATTGTCCAAAGAGACTCAATTGTCGAGACTTCGAACCATTCATGAAGAAGATAAAGTCCATACGCATACACGTGTGAAATCGCCAAAAGATACGACAACACGTTAAGCAAAAGACCTTTAAACGATGCCCTACATTCTTTTAAAGACCTTCCAATTCATTATACCAATCAATAAACCCGCTCTATAATAGTTATACCATGTATCCGATGGACAAGACAACTCCACCGAATGACTCGAACGACTCGAATGTCCATGGTTCGGACCGTGTATCTGAACAACCAGACATGTCTGTATCGATGATACTCGAAAAAAGTATTGCATCGAATCTCAAACCGATGAACATGCCGATGGCAATGCCTTCTGTGGTATCCTCCACACCCAAATTGTCAATATATAATTATAAGAACGTTGGACAAGTCGGACATGCGCAGGCAAAAGTTCAAAATAGTCCGTTTGCACTATTGTCTTCCGCATCCGCATCATCGTCAAAATCGCCCTCGTCGCCAACCTCCTTGGTTTCATCGGGAATAAACAGGTCATGGGTCGATGACCGCATCATTACACAATGTTACCAATGCCACACCCCATTCACCTTATGGAACCGGAAACACCATTGTCGGTCGTGTGGTCAAGTATTCTGTTACCAATGCAGTCAATATACGATTAAGATACCCCAAGACTACGAATGTCAATACCAACGCGAAAATATATTTGACCTCCGTGTCTATTATCGAAAATGGGTGACGATGTCCGATGAAAGTCGCGTGTGTGCATCATGTCATCGAACAATCCGCGAACATGCGGAACTTGACAAGATGATTGCATTCTTTGAACTCTTACCACTGTCGATTGAGGACTGGTATTCAATACGCATGGTATGTAAAACATGGTACAAAATATCCAAAATCCATCTCATGCGCATTCGTATGGTTCTATATCGTGCAATCCCGTTCGTTCCCAAATATTCGACTGGTACGTCACAACTATCTTCCAGTTCCTCCTATTCGCCTTCATCTGTCCATGCCTATATAAAAGAGAACAACCATTTGCAGATACTCCATGTCAATGCAATGAGTTTCACCGGTCATTCCCATTGGAAGTTACAATTCGCACTTGCGATGCCATGGAATGACCCATTTATTCCAGATTCGACCAAGCAAACGTGGTTGTCGTATATCACCAATACAACACGAATTACATCCTGTCGCAAGATGATGTGTCGGCGCAATTGTCGGACGACATTTACGAACGAGGATATCTTTTTTATCTTCCACTCGAAAATCACATATTACCCACTCATGCGCTACCTGATTCAACAATGGACGGACCAGATGAATACAACCGAGTTCATGTGCTATTTACCGTCGATTCTCATGAACATGCTCTTCTATAGTCAATTCGAAGACATACGAAATGATATGGAAGTATTCCTTCTTCGTCGTGCAATCATGTCCGACGAAATATCCCATTATCTCTTTTGGATTCTGACACAGACAATCAATGGTCTGAAGATATGGTACGTCGGTGCCAATCAATGGGTGACGTCCCTGCGACAGAAACTCGTCGATATGTTATCTGCCGATAGTTGTCAGACACTTCAATATGGATACGACTTTACACACAATCTCATTCAAATCGTCATGTCTTATCCGAATAACCGCATTCATGCGATTCGCGACTTTCTACACCAACATGCGCATACACCGGATAATATCGCATTTACTCTACCGGTGAATATACATCGAACCATACGTCGCATCGACATTGACCGGATTCATATACTCGAATCAAAGACGGAACCCATCGTGATTCCATGTATCTGCGATACGTCCGACAATTACACCATTCTTCTAAAGAAAGAGGACGTGCGACGCGAAGAAATGATGATGCGCATGTTGCGCCTTTTCGATTACTATTTGAAAACCGAAGAAGGTCTCGACCTTTATATACGCACCTATCCTATTTTGCCGATTTCGAATCAGTATGGATATATCGAGTTCATCCCAAAGTCCCATACCCTCTTTAGTATCCGCGAACAATACCGTTTTTCTATACAGAACTTTATATTGGAACGGAATCCTACATTGTCCATCGCGGACTTTCGGGACCGATTTACGAAGAGTTGCGCAGCTTTCTGTGTATTCACCTATTTTATGGGCGTCGGCGACCGACATCTGGACAATATCATGATTTCTGAGGAAGACGGGACATTGTTCCATATCGATTATGCTTATATATTGGGGCACGACCCGAAACCGATACATCCATTTGCGCGATTAACGCCGGAGATGATTGATGCAATGGGTGGAACTTCGTCGATATACTATGACCAATTTTGCAAGTATTGTGAATCGGCAGTCCATTGTATTCGGCGCCATCAAAACATGTTTCATATCTTATTATTGTATGGATGCATGATTGATAACCGTATTACACCGGAGCAGATTGACTATTTTATTGCATCGCGATTCATGCCAAACCAGACGAGTCACGAAGTCTATCGATTATTCATGAAGATGTTGGAGGATACCAATGAAACCTACGGAATCCATCTCATGGACTTTATACATAAACAGTATAAACGTAGCAACTCAATTAGTTCGTCGAGTGCATCCGAACCGGGTATCGTCGGAGATATGTCCGCATTAACAACCGTCGGATTGAGTTCGTCGTTCGAGATGATAACGGTTGCACAACCTGTGACACCACCGGTGACACATCCGGGAACACAACCGAGTATGCAAGTCATGCGACCGGTATCGCGAGTAGCACATACCCATACAGATAACTATGCGAACCAACTAACGGTTCAACTTGCGGACACTGTGAATTCAGTTGCATCGACCGTATCGCGTATTGTTCCAGTTGCAATGTCGTCGTGGTCGAATATACTACGCAAGGCATCGAGTTATCGATAAATTTAAAAGAGATGATAAAGACAAGACGTAGTAAAAATAGCAAATTATTATATAAAACCGCAATGAGTTTCCCAATTATCGCTTACAAAGATTTTGAATTTCCTAGAATGAATTCACAACCCGTGCAAACATCAGTGGTTGTTCCAGTATCACCGTCTCCGGTTTCATCCGTCGTTTCACCTTCCGCTTCTCCAACTGTTCCTTCTTCTGTCTCATCCGTTTCTGCAAATTTACCGTCATCCGTCGTATGGGGACTTGGAATCGCTTCTGTCATCGGCGCAATTAGTTATGTATCGATGAAATATTGTCCATGGTGGCGTAATCGTATGTGGAGACGTGCGAATCGGAAGAACTAACATGTCGATAAATCGATAAATTTGATTGATTCAAATACTCGGTTCATGCATTATTAACTCTCTCAAACATGTCACAACCTATCTATACCAATTCAAAAACCAAGTCATTTAACCTCTTATTCAAAGAGGAACCTTACAAACAAACCTATCCATTTCATCGCACGATGTTTATGGAACCGCGTCTTGCATCCTTCACATGGGACAAGATGCACTATGTCATACTTTACGAATGGAAGCGTCTTCTCGACGAATACAAAGAAAAAACACACAATGTCGTCATGCAAGTCCATCTACGAAATTTATACATATCGATGGAATGCTACTATGGAAACGAATCATGCAGATTTTGCGTCTTCTCCGATAAAGAAGATAAATCTGGAAATCCATTGAAAGTATGGAATAGTCCGATTTATCTCAAAAATAGTATCCGTCTCGATAGATTCCAATGCATTATGAAAGATATGGTCGAAACATACTATACAAACGACATACCTGAAAATAAATATACACGCGGATTGAAATTTCAATAATTGCGCGACAGATTACGCGACAAATTGCGTGTCAAAGTCCATGTTATGCTACGTTTCCTAAAATATTCATTTATAGTAATACATTTTACAAGCAAGTATTACGATGAATGCGACCTATATCGTGTCCATTCCCTTTGGCACGTTTGATAAACAATATACACACCAAGGGAACCTTACAAAACACGCAGTAAAAGACTTGAAAACTGCCTATTTGAATCGCGACATTGACGTGGCAAAACATAAAAGTATTGAACTGCACGTATCCGGAACCAAGTATTTCAAGAAGTGGGTCGAAACCGCACTTGCCGAATATTTCATCCGTACCCATCGTGCAGTTCCTCATTGTATGTCGGCAATACTCAATTTCTACAAACATACATCCGCGATTACACAAGATTACCTGTTAGCAAACGACCTCGTGGCACGTAATTTTGTTTTTTATATGAACTGGATAATTACTCGCACGGAGATACCGTCGTCAAGTAGTACCACTGAAAAGTTATTCACGATGTTAAAGATGGACAAGGACGATTATAACCTGACATTGTTACGCAAAAACAACTTTTTAGTGAGTCGCAATTTGAATTCGATTACTCCGTTTATCACATCCGCGGACCCGAAGGAGATTGTCTTGCCACTATCAGAGATAAGTGTATTACTATCGGACCCTGCCATCGACAAACGCGAATTCAAGTTATGTTATTGGATGAGTTGGTTACTCAACTATGAAAAAGTGTATCATAAAGGGCGACTCGAAATCCCGATACGCCAAGAACCCGGTATCGTTGCCATCGTCGGTAAGACAAATCATACGATATTGACGGATTGGGTCATTATCATATTTCACCTTATTGTCCATTATACAAAGACGTATTCGCCGGCAATCAAACAGACGATTCAACAGTTGATTGACCTCTATGTCGCAATGTACAATGGTAAAAAGAAAAAGGTCGAATACATGCTGTATGTCGCAATGATTCGATGGGTGTTACATCCCAATGGATTCCCCGGCGTCGATGCGGAACTATTGTCGGACGCAAATGCCTATGCAGTGACATGTAATTATTCGTATTCAGGTATAACCGTCATCGACCCATAGTGTGCATGTCCGCGCAATCAAATCGATACGGCATTTCTTAAATATCGTTCAATATGCTTACATATGTTGCGTGTGTCACTGTTCAATTCTTTATTTTCACTCATCGTCTTCAGTTGGTCGAGGGGGATAAAACGCATCTCGCTGATTTCCTTTTTCGAATAAACACCTTTATATACGCGTGTAATCGTTGTAAATTGGTTTTCCATTGAAGGGGTCATGATATAGAGGTAATAATAGACCTTCACGTCGCATCGCCCTCTATATACATTTGGTGGATTTTCATTGGGTATCGTAATATACAATCCGGTTTCTTCGAAGAATTCTCGTGAGGCACACTGGTTCATACGTTCATTGTCTTCTGCGGAACCCTTTGGAAATCCCCATTTCGCGGATGCGGGGTCTTCATGTTCATATATTTTCGGTTTAACCATCAATACGGAACGTCGGTCTGTGGAAAATAGAACGATGCCTGCCCTATTTCGTGGAACGTATAATTTCGGCAATTCCAATTCCTTGGAAACCTCGGTAACAGCATTCTGGGCATTCTGGGCATTCTGGTGATTATAAAGTAGTTCAGTGTAAATCATTTTTATAGTGTCTGTACTGTGTTTGTCTGGCAGTTTATGTCTTTTGTATTTTTGTTTATTTGACTATATAATAATCGATTGACGACGATTATGTAATCAAATTTTGTTCAAATAGGATTCGCGATAAATGTTCTTTTCGAGTTCGTTCAATAAAATACGTGCTTTATGGACATTTTCTAACACACCCATTACCTTGTAATACGGGGTTTTCGATGGAACATACGTGATATGTGTCAATGTATCTTTTTCAATTGCCGGAATTATCTTGTTGCCATTTGAATTGATATACTTGCATGTTTCCTGAAATAGATAGACGTAAATAAGAACATCGGGTGCGTAGGAAGACGATAATGATGGATAGGACGATGACATAACGAAAATGTGTATTTTATACTATAGTGAGTTTGTCTTTATGCAACTCTTACGCAATGGAATAACGGAATTTTGATAGATGAATCGGCAAATCGGTGCCGATTCTATCAACGATTATACTTATACCTATACATTATGCACATTCAATTCCAAGTTCATAACGGCAATTACACGAACGTGACTGCAACCGCAGTTTCAACGGAATCCGAACCCGTCACCATCACCCTATCATGGGATATCAATACATATTATGACATATTTCATGACGATACTTGGGACGTTCCGACGATTACCTCTATCTCCGAAATCGCGTCAGAAAGACCCACCGTAATGACACGGGTAAGTAGTAAGGTTGCCGGAAAACAAATATCAATCGTCGGCGAACTCCAACTATACTCTACGTATATCTTCAAAACCGATACATCGACACCAGTCTATCTATTCAGACCGTTGGATTATCACCTACCGTCGTTTTATGTCCATTCGAATATGAAAAAGAAATATGCATCCAATGTCTGGATATCGATTGACTATCTATCCTGGGATAAAACCAATAAGTTTCCCAAGGGTGCGACACGCGAATGTTTCGGACCCGTCGCGGACCACGCATCGATGGAAAACGCATTATTCCATCATACGCAATTGTATAGACAACCCCTGAAATGTCCGGACTGGGTATTGCCGTCCTCATCCACACAACCTCCTCCGAAACAGACGGAACGTTCGAAACCTATTCCATTCAAGAAACCGATTATTAGTATCGACCCCGACGGATGTCGCGATATCGATGATGCATTCTCATTTGAACACGACGAGGGAACAGGGCGTACAGTGCTGTGGATACATATCTCCGACGTCCTGCACAATACCAATTGGAATCGATGGGGTATCACGCTGGAATCTTTGATATCCCTTCCGCGTTCAACTTCGGTCTATATGAAAAAATCGATTGTTCCGATGTTACCAACGATATGGAGTTCAAATATGGCATCGTTATTACAAGGTGAAGTGCGAAATATGATTACCCTCGAAGTCGAATGGATGCCGTCTATGCCGTTACAGTACCGATTTATATCGACGCGTGGTAAGATAACAAAAAACGAGACCTATGATTCCTATCAAATGTCCGATGCATTACAACGTACAGTTTCAACAATCTATGCTGATACCGTTTCGTCCTACTCGAATATGGAGACGATGCGCGATTTCCATATTGTAGATACACATACGCTTATTGAGGCAATGATGATTATTTACAATGTGCATTTTGGGCATCATGTCAAAAATTCCATTATACGAACACAAAGACCATCCTCTGTCACAATGAAGGGTTCGATGTGCGACTCAATTGACAATACAATGGACACTGACCTATCGAATTATCTTCGTATCACGCGTATGAATAAAGCAGTCTATTCCTTGGAGTCGTCGTCCGACGGATATACATCACATGCGTCACTTGGGTTATTACGTTACACTCATGCGTCATCGCCGATACGTCGTTCGATTGACTTATTAAATCAATATATCTATTATTACGGACTCAATTCCTCTGGTGACAATCCTATAGTAATCTCGCAATACCTCGAATCCGTGAATCGATATGAAAAGATGCTCCGTGCATTCTACCGTAAATTGAACGTGATTGATATGGCAAACAACATCGCGGATACGGATGGACCAATCGATACGTATATTGTATCTGCCAATACCGAAAAGAATCGCATGACACTGTATATTCCATCACGTTCAATATCCATACGCGTTCCAATAGTCCATCCCAAGTTGCGCGAACTATACACATTGTCGATGGAAGACACTATGACGGAACGTCATCCTGTCATTCTACTCAACCCGATTTCCGATAAAACACAAGAGAAACCGCGCAGACTGCCGATGTTCAAGCACATACCAACACGATATTATGGCAAACCGAATCTATTCGCAATCGACGATTCATTGCACTTTACGATGGACATGGATGCTTAAAACGAAATCATCGGTTATAGATGCATACGATAAGATGAACGATGTATAACATAAATTCAACAATAAATGCATGTTCAGATAATCCAGTTTCCACGGGACATCGTCCAGAAGATGCATTATGGGCACAAATTTTTATTTGGGTAGCAAACGGAATCGGTCTTATTTACAACATACCACAAGTATATCATACGTATAAGACGAAACGTGCAAATGATATCTCGAGTTATTTCCTAATGTTACGCCTTATCTCGTCCGTCATGTGGATTTTCTATTGCTCTTATTTTTTTATGCCTGACGTGTTAGTCTCGTGGATTATTACGGGAAGTTCGAGTGTCGTCATCATTTATTACAAGTATTTTTACCATGGTCGGGATGGTCCGCAAGAACATTCACATAATCAAACATATATCGAAAGAGATGAGGAACCGGTAGATATGACGAACAACGACAATAACCCAACCACATGCGACTATGATATCGTTATATTGAACTCGGAACCGGATGACCGTATTTAATTTCGAGAAATTTATACGCATATAATAGAGTATTCACAATTGGATTGATGTTCCACTTATTCACTATCATTTTATTAATTTCGATATCCGAATGTATGGGAACGAGTTGCCTGAAAAAGTTACATCTCAATCCACAACGTTATTGGTTATTCATCGCAGCCATCGTATGTTACGTGGTCGTCTGCATGTTACTCCTTGTTTCTTATCGATATAAGACAATGGGGATGGTCAATGTGATATGGAGTGGTCTATCCATCGTCGTCATATTGGTCGCGGGTATTATCTTTTTCAACGAGCAGGTCACAACCTACGACAAGATAGGGGTCATACTCATTATCGCGGGTATATCATTCGTTGTATGGGAAACCGATTACGACCACTTTGTGCATTTCCGCATCGGAAGTTCGTTTAAATAAACGTAGGTTCTCGATTCTTTTTACTTGTATAAATCAGAACTCTCGTCACACACACGCATCACACTCACCATGGACCCTACCATTTTCCTTGTACTCTTTATCTCGTCATTTGAATGTATGGGTGAAATCTGCCTCAAAAAACTACATTTAAATCCGCAACGTTTCTGGTTGTTCATCGCGGCCGTCACATTTTATACCGTCGTCTGTTTCCTATTATTTATCACCTACCGATACAATGGTATGGGTATCGTTCATGTCCTCTGGAGTGGTGTATCGATATTACTTGTGCTCTCGGTTGGTATATTCTATTTCAACGAAAAGATAACGTTACTCGATAAAGTAGGTATCGTATGTATCATTATCGGCATGATTCTCATTTTATGGACCGGCGAAAATGAACGCGATCACATTGGTAAGTTGATTTCGTTAATATAAAATGTTTGTTTATAAAAACACTCGATGTTTTCATTTTTTCGCAATCGCGATACACGTGAATCAATTACTCCGGAACCGGAGTCCCGCGATAACGAAACGGACACAATCACCACCTGCGACCGCGATAATCCCGAAGAGGATATAGTGGAGGTTCTCGATTCTTTCACCGTCCAGTACGGCACATCACTCTATATATACGATGTCGATATCGAATACCTGTATTCCTATTTCGAACAATACGGAGGACACATTAAACTCCCGGAAAATTACTGCCACATCGATAATATTGACCGCCTTTTCATTCCAGTTATACGTAACCGGTTCCGCTCATTTACACCATCAATACGTGAGACGATGTGTCATCTCATCGGATACATGTTGGGTCTCAATAGTCGCATGTCTGTATTTCATACGGTGTGTTCAATGCAACGAACTGAGAAGACGCGGTATTTCATGGAATGGTCGCGCAATCCACGATGTCTCCGTGCAGTCATCGTCGTCGAGTATGTAACCGATATCCTGAATCGTTTCATCGACGATTATCTGAGTGTCTATGATGACCCGACCGTCCTTCCATTAATACAAGAACTGACGAATGTATCGAATCCGAATGGATATATGCTATATGTCGTATGTTCTGACACACACAACCATGAGACACTATTGAACACGACGGAGCAGTACTTGCGTCGTCAAATGAATTCATACCCTGATACAAAATCGATTGAACTGGGACCGCGACTTCTGATTGTGAATGATGTGAATGAGACGGCATTTGACCTCTATAAAAAAAAGGGATACACATTCGATGCGAATCTATATCGCTGTATCCAGAGTTGTTTCTTCAAGGTGTTCCGCTAATATCGTCGTCGTCCATTTATATCTTGACATAGAGTGACTCGACACCGATGATACCGCGGTGTAATACGGTTCGGAGATTTGCCAGATGGACTGCAATGTGCGGTTTGTCTAACATCTGTGCAACGCGTTCGATTTCTGCCGTGCAATTATAGACTTTTAGAACGTCCTTGATAAAGTTACCTTCAAAGATATTGTAATATTCAATAATATCTTTGACGGTGGTCGTCTTATCCGCCCATCGCATCATTGCGCCGACCATATAGGGATTAATTCCCCATGTATTTCCTAGGAATACACGTTGTTCCGACTCTGCGGACTGCCATTTATCCGCGATTTCTTGTAACTGTCCTATGACGGTATATAATTTATCGGGGACATATTCATCTTCCATCTGGAGAAGACTTCGGTCAATCGGTTGCGAATCGCAGAACATTCCCAATACTCCCGCCCATTCCACCATCGTGTATTTATCACAGGAGGTATCGGTTAGTAATTCGGATGTTAATATTGGATGACATTCCATTAATTCACATGCGATGCGTCCTTTAATCGTGACATCCGCGGGACCGATATTCACATCGTTATCGGATACATACCCATTTTGTTTCAATATGTCCAATACGCGTTCGAGTGTTATCGTAATTGCCATCTTTGACTGCTGGACCTCTTTTTCGGTTGCAGAAAGAGTTTCCTGGAATGTCTTCACTGCGGAATACTTCGTCCATATCTGATGAAATCCTTTGATACGACGTATTTCTTCGTATCGTTTCTTTGCGGTATTCGAACGTAGATTTGCAGGTCGCGAATGTATAGTATTGTATTCCGCGCATAATTTCTGTTCTTCTTCGGATATCGAATTTTCCTGTCGTATGGATTCCGATTGTGCTTCTAATTGTTGGAGTCTGGTCTCGGATGCCGTGATTTCGTGTGCATATTCGCGATAGTATAGAGAACGTTCAATCCATTTCAATAACGGAACTCCATTGAGAATCATCTTCAATACGAATGTGTAATCGGGTGTGAATTTCGAGCGGATATACTGCGATTGTCCGTGAATCATATTTCGCAATACGGAACATTCGGGAATATCGAGTGGTTCGCTACCTCGCCCAAATGGTAATAGGATTGCAGTTCCGAGTGTATCAATACCGCGACGACCTGCACGTCCCGCCATTTGCAAGTATTCAAACGGATATAGATAACGACATTGACCATCTTTGACGAACTTTTCGAGAGAAGTGAAGACGACCGTTCGGGTAGGCATATTGACACCCACTGCAAATGTCTCGGTCGCGAAGAGGACCTTTACCAGGTTCTTTTCATAGAGCATTTCGACGATTTCCTTGAATAGTGGAATGAGACCCGAATGGTGGAATCCGACACCTTTTTCGAGACATCGACGTAAATCAATCCATTGCGGAAGTATTTTATAAGATTCGCGATTCGGACTTGTGCCGATATAATAGTCGATAATACGAACGACTTCTGCAAGTTCGGTGGGTTGTAATAATTGGAGTGATGTCTGCTTTGCAAGTGCTTCACATCGGACTTTCGAAAAGGTAAAGAAGATTGCAGGGCAGAGGTCTTCATTGTAGAGATAGGTGACACAGTCATGGATAATCGTATTGCGACTAATACCATCGGATACGCGCGATAGATTACTGCGCCATTGTTCGAAGATTCGTTCGTTCATTCCGCCATGTTCGTTTGAATCGAATATCACGAGTTTCTTATCCATATTCATTGCAATGTCCTTCTGTTGATTACTTGCACGTTCGTATTCCTGACCTTTCGATGTCTTTTTATTGTAATAACTCGGAGTGAATGAGGTAAATAGACAGTGACGTAATGGGACAACACGATGAGTCGTCGAAGTCCATACCACGTCGCGACATTTCAACTCCGCAATCCATCGGCAGAATTCAAGGGGATTGTCGATGGTTGCAGAAAGAAGAACGAGATTGATATGTTGAGGTAATAAGACGAGTGTTTCTTCCCAGACACGTCCGCGGTCTTCGTCGTTGATATAATGGACTTCATCAAAGACGACACAATGGAAATCACGTGCGATATCGAGTTCAATTGACAATTTTCCACTTGGGTCGGAAATCCGTTTATAGAAGACGAGATTACGTAGAATTTCAGTGGTCATAATCAGGACATTGCCTTCCGGATTGTATTTGATGTCACCGGTTAAAATGCCGACACTCGCTTCCGGAAACTTGCGTTGGAAATCGTAGAACTTCTGGTTCGATAAGGATTTTATCGGCGAAGTGTAGATGAGTTTGCGTCCATTTCGGATACAGTCGCGAATTGCGTGTTCTGCGGGATATGTCTTACCCGAACCGGTATGTGCTGTAACGAGAACGTGTTTATTGGTATGGTATGCATCAATTGCCCACTTTTGGAAATCGGAAAGCGGAAATGGTGCATCGGTCCAATATTCGTCGCAACTGCCGGTATATGGACCATTGCGTGTATAGACTTGTGGTGCGATTGATGGGATTTCAGTAGATGACATAGTAGATGACATAGTAGATGACATGATTATCGATTATGGAATATGGTTTAATATGAATTGTATATGACGAGGTTGGATGCGATGTGTGATACGAAATCAAAATTGTATTAAAGTTAATGGAGGTTAATATTCCATACTATGCACAATCGCATACACTATATCGAAACATAATGGTCCCATTTAGTCCTTTTGTATATATTTTACGCCCGAGTTTTATTCATTTCATTGCAGGAATCTTTGATATATTAACGCACGGTTTTTTGATTATATCCAATATCATATTCTATTCATTTATGATTGCAATTTTCACCGACAATATCAGTCCATTTCTTTCACAATTATCCGCTATACTCGTTCATACATTCCCATTTGTCTATTTTTTATCGGACATGTTCATCACTTCATCCGTTATCTTATTGATTGGTGGATATATCTATATGATGTGGCATGCAATTGGTCGTATATGGAATTTGAATGAACGTCGTGTCATTATCGTTCGCGGTGTTCCTGGTATAGGCAAACGCACCTATGTGAGTTGGCGTGAATTAAATGACGATTATTATGGTAAATACACGGAATGTATCTGGTCCAAGTTCTTTGAAAAGTGGAACAAGGAAACCGAAGTATTTGAATACGATTATGACCCAATAAGAATCCGCGAAGCAGACCATGCGTTATTTGCACGGTTTATCAATGCAGTCTTTCGCGGTGTTAATCGTGTCTATGTTGCCAATACATTCGAAAGACGATGGATGTATGAACCATTTGTGACTCTTGCGAAATTACGCGGATATAAAGTTGAAATCGTAGAACTTGCATGTAATTCAAAACGCGAATTGCGACATTTCAACGCGCGTTCAACTCGTCATGTCCCTTATAAGAAATCCCTTCGTGTATTCAGCAGTTGGTATCATGACCCACGTGCGATTATTCAAGAACCTTATTTAGAACCGGAACTAGGAGAACAGGGCGATTCCATTCCACTCCATATATCAGACGAAAATGTACGTGATTGGTATCGCGAACAATTAGACCGTGAATTAGATGAATATTTTGAAAATAACGGTCCTACCGTCGATAAAAATGACACAAACCAAGGAAGCAGTAATCGTAGAAGAAGATCCACATTGACATCTGGGAGACTTATTACACCGCTAACCAGTACGGATATTTGGTATGCACGTAGTCGTGTAGATATGACTCTATAGGTATTCGTCACGATTTTGATACAAAATGATTTAAAATGAAGATGCTGATAAAGACGCACACCTATTCTTTATTAGACTCTTACTATTGACAATGTCCGAATCGATTGAAATTACCAATACAATCCTTGTAAAGAAACCACGTGTTAGTCGTCGTTCAAAGGCAGTTGTGCAACATGCCGACGGAGATGCACCTGCACTCGATGAGATGAAGAAGACGACGAATAAACCGAAACGTATAGCAACCGATGGAACTGCAACTGTCCGCAAAACAAGAAAGAAGAAAACTGATGTCGATGAACCTATGTCGGCATTGAAATCCGATGTAATCGATACGAAAGTATCCAGTGTCGATGAATTGACTGATGGTATTCATAGTATGCAATTGTCATCGTCCCAAATCGAAACATTGGAAGCGCAAAGCGTACGTGTCAAACGCGAAAAGGTATCGGATTTAGAAAAGCGGATTAAATCGATGAAAAAACGAGCATTAACACAGTCGGTTGCAATTGACCGTCGTTATACAAATGAACCGTCTGAACAAATGGAAGAACTAACATTCGACCGAGATGTCGATGCACAGTTCGATAAGATGTATGAATACAAAGAATATATAATCAACTATGACCGTCTCCGCAAATTACCGACATTTGATATGTCGTTTAAAACCGTAATTGTCGATGAAGACTTACATGCTACCAAACCGCGTGGTCGCGCAAAGAAAGGAAAGGTTGCGTCAAAAGTCGATAAAGTCGAGGACGTTGAGGATTTAGACGAACACGAAGACGTACATTGTAGTAGTGTGGAAAGAAAACATGCGGATATTGACCACGATGGCGACCATGAAGACACTGATTGGACCGATTGGAAGCAAGACTTGAAAACAATGGTTATACGCAATCAATTGGTTCGGGTTGATGACGATAAGGGTCTAGTTTATAACTCACAATATGAACTGATTGGAACTATCGAAGAATTCGAAGAACAGGACGATGAAGACACGGAAGCGACCGAAGGGGATGCAGTCGTCGAAGAATAATAATATAGACTTAAACCAAATGTCTATATAGAATATACAATACATCGTTACATCTTTTTTTTAAACATCGGTCGAATGAGCTGTGAAACGAGAGAACAGCAACATACCAGAGAACCGGTTAGTTCTACCAAAGATGCCAATACTGAAGACCAATTGCGTAAGAAGATTATTTCAAAGATTTCCGAAAAATACAATATTTCTTACGATGAACTTTATAAGACCATCGCATCTGGAGAACAATCTATTCGGAATTTATCAGAATCTAGTGAGGACACAGATATCCATACGGATACTCGCGAGTGTTCCTCCGAACATATTACAAATGTAGATGCGAATGCGAATACAGATACAGATGTTGTATCGACCAAGTCGAATGTAAATGTTCCATCATTGGACCGTTTCAAACATGACCATATGAAAAAGACATTGAAGGAATTGCGCGAATTGGCAACTGCACACAATGTATCTGTCCATGGTACAAAAGAAAAGATTGTTGAGAAGATATACAGTGCAGTATATGGTAAAGTCCAGACACAAAAGACAAAGTCGTCTGTACAGATGCCATCGTCGCAACCATTATCACAACCTCTTCAGACAGCACATGTGACACACGAGACCAAAGTCCAAGGACATATCGCGTCGCATGTAGTCAAACATGACATCGGTGTGGATACATCTGACCTTACCGACATCGTGTGTGACTCTGAACATATATGGTTTAATATACAACGAAATATGTTGGCAGGATACAATAGCGTGGCATCAACATCGACTCCGACGACCGGAACCCATAAAGATGTCGGCGATTGCAGTGGTGGATGTGGAAATAATAATGCTATATTTTCGAAATGGGGTGAAATTCATACCCGCGATATATTACTACTATTGCAGACACACAAGTTATCAACTGCGGGAACGCGTGACGACTGGATTGCACGATTGAAAGAATTTTATAACCAGGTGCCGACAAATAGTGCAACTACGCGTCCCGTTGAATGGAATGAAGAAGAATTGAAAAACGCAAATGAAGAGTTGATATCACGTATTGACGCGCGTCCAAGTTTCATGAAGTGTATTGCATCTGCAATGCCGATATCGGTCTATGTTGATAGTAAAGGTATTCGACGTGTGAATGCCACTGTCCCAGGTAAAAAGATGATTGTTGAAAATGACACACGGTATGTATGGATAAAGGAACGGAACTGGGTATTTATTGAAGACTCTTCATCGTATGAATTTGTAGGTTGTATCATTGACGACGTCGTGATTACATGTGACCTTCCGAATGAACTGCTACAAATGAACGAATAAGGGGGAAACCTAGGTTTCCCCTCTCCCCTTCCTTTCATGCTACGCATAAGAAAACCTACGGTTTTCCTAACACCTTTCCCTTTCATGCTACGCAATGATTCACCAATTTCTATTTAATTTTCTATAGAAATGTGTGCTATTGAAATAGAAAGTGGAAATGGATAATGGTGGTATGGAAAATTGAAACAAGTTGAAACTACTAAAAGTGACAGCTCACTTTTTTGAAATTTTTTTAAAACGGGAAGTCTTAAAACGAGTAATTTTGTTATTTCTCCATTTCCTATTTTTTCACCAAAAAGTCACCCTTGTTAGGCGCGATACACGTGGGTCACTTTTTTGACCTATTGGATTATTTTGAGTTTAAATTTAGACCCGTCGGCGATGCCGCGGAGACCGCATGGCCGACTCCCTACTGGAAATAGTATGGGTGATTGTTACATTGGACATGATGGTGCGGTCTTTGCCATTGGATTCTCATGTCTGATTATTCCATTTGATTCTGCTGTATGGTTGTTGTTGGATGGTTCATAGGACATGACATTGATAGTGAAACGTAATTATGTATTTCACAATGAATGATTTTACAATATACTATTATTTACAATGCGTAGCACAAAAAGGGAAGGGTGTTAGGGAAACCTTGGTTCCTTATGCGTAGCACAAAAAGGGAAGGGTGAAAGGGAAACCGTAGGTTTCCTTTAAGGAAGGGGATAGGGGAAACCTCGGTTTCCCCAAATTTGATGCATCCGACGACCAGACGGATACGAAATCATCTCAATTATTTATAAAAATCACAACGAACATGCCACGCAAATCCACAAAGAATACAAGCGAAACTACTGTTCCTCCTGCATCTGATAATAACAAGAAGACATCACACGCATCAACAAAAGCGACATCACAAACTGCAACGCAGAAGACAACAACACAACGACCAACACAACCCAAACAATCATCCGACGAAATGCATAATCATCCATGTGACCAAGGAGAATGTTCTCGACACGTTATCGATGTAGTCATTCCAAGAGACCGATTAAATGATTTCCGATATATACAATTGCAATTACTCGACGCAAAATGCAATGCACTCGACTATCTCGCAAAGAAATTGAATGTCTCATTGGACTCGCTTATTGATAAATATATTCCCGAATTGAATCCGACATTCCATTCCGCAATTTATAGTAAATATTCAATTACGGTCGAAGAATCCTATGCTGATGAACACGATGACGAATAGACATATAGGAATTCGAAGAATACATCCTACAAACACTCCACGATATTCGATTAAATGCAAGAGGTGCATCGAATATCTTTTTTTTATTGCGATAGATAGAGGTCATACGACGGACATACAACGATTATTATGTAATTATATTGTAGTATAACACATTACAAAAATTAAATGAATAAATCCTCGGATACATACCAGTCACTATTGCATGTGATTTCGAAACAATTGCAATACAACGATGAAAAACAAGAATTCGAAGACCGCATACCATCATTATCTAAAAAGTTATCAGAATTCTCAAATTACTTCAGTTCGCTCATCGACATCGCATTCGATCCATCACTCAAACGCGTAGACCGTATTCATAAGATTGCCGAATTGCGCTGTTGTGGAAACAAGGGCATGTCAATCTCTCAAGCATCGAACATCGTATCCCGTCTTTATTCCCCGGATGCACAACCCTATTTCAATAAAAAGACCCTTCCAACTGTCTTTGGCGGTGCAATCGGACAATCCCCTCAAGCAAACTTATCGTATATACCACTTTCGCAAAACGAACTTGTGAATAAGACGATGCAACAGGGCACTCCGGAACGTATTGCAAGAGAACGCGACGGGAATACAGGAGACCTCAAAAATTGGTTACCGCGTTTCATCGAAAAGAGTATGGTGGATGACCGATTCCGCGGAGTCAATACGAAATACGATATTGCAGGTGACCGCGGTGCAAGTGCGGCTGCTAAGTTCGGACGTATCTTCAAGTATTTCTTATTGAAATTACCGATGACCTACGGTCTTAAATTCATGTATTCACTCGCAGGTTCGCCGATTGAAGGTATCCAGGTCGAAGATTTCGTCAAAAAGATGGACTTTACCTATTATATATTGTTCGTCCTTGCGAATATCCCATTCTTTGGTTTCTTCGCGAATGTCTATACGATATTGACGGCAATCGACGACGGTCGAATCTACCTTGCATGTATCACACTTATCGGAACGATTTTATCATTATTCACTCTCCATTATTTCGACATGGGTCTATTTTTCAAGATATTCTATTGGATGGACGTGAATTACGAAGTCGATGGACACAAACCGCCAGTCCTTCCAAATCCGGACGACGCAAATAAGACAGTCCGAATCACCGGGGGCAGTGCAATAAGGCGTCGCACTCGGCGCAACCGAAAACGTCGTGTCTTACGTCGAATGCGATAAAAATGTATATGTATAGTAAATAGGCATTTGCTATGGAAAAAATATCCGTCCAAAGTCCATACTTTATTTTAACGATTGTCTTTGCACTCGTTATCATTTCTTATATCATGCGACGCTACGATGAACGTATTGCAACGATGGAAACCCAACTCATTCAGTCGCATCAGACCATGCGTAATAAGATGCATCAACAAATGCAACGTGCGCGAATGGCAGAAGCGGAAGCAACTGCGGTGGTAAGCGACCAGATGTATGCAATCCAACGTAACCAAGAACGTCTTGTCAATCCATTATTGCCTCCTGAACGCAGTAACCCATACATGCCGATGCGTATCGGTATGCCAATCAATATTTCCACCCGCGGTCCAAGTAGCGGATTCCAACAAATGGGTATCTTGGTAGAAAGCGATGTCGACCCATCGGGCATGAAGGAAAAGAAATTATTACCTATTTACGGGGAAGAAACTTACCCGGGTTCGAACCAATATCGCTATTATACCAATACCGATGGTTTCCAATCGGTGAAATTGCCAATCCAATCAGGACGCGAAGATTGTATGGACGAGCGCGGCTGCAAAGAATTATATGATGGTGATAATGTTCAAGTCGGCGGATATGATAAGGGATATCGCGTCCAAATGTATAAGATGGATAGATCGAGATATAACCCGATGATTATATGAACGAAGTGAATAGATGAATCCAATCCGACAATACAATTTAAAAAATTTGATAGAGTAGATATCCATATTGCTCCTCTATTAAATCATTCGAATGTCATCACGACGTCTATTTTCCATTCCGCAACTTCCATTAACATGCTCGATACGCTATCCAACATTGTCGATATTCGCGACTACCAAAATATACCATCCGATGACACATACCACCTCTATCGTCATGCATTCCAGCAAGTCGGACAAACATTCTACAAAACGCAACAACGCATCCAGAAACTCCAAGAAAAGAAGACACAAAATGTCGCATCGGATGCAGAACTTGCAAAGTTATCGGAACTCAATGAACGATTAACCGAATACGGAAAAATGAACTACTTGTTACAACGTTGTTTCATGGTAGAAAGCGAACTCGTCGAAATCTTGCAACCGATTCGCCTCTATTGTATGGTTCATCATACACCTTACTATGTTCTCGATGCGAAACGCTTTATCACACTTCAGAATAGATACAAGGACTTTGTTGCATTGCGTTCGTATATTCGTTCGATGTAATTACCACTCATCCTATCATCCATATCTTAACCACCATTTCAACCACTATAGTATTCTCATAAACATCATAGGAATATGATAATACTATTTTTTATTGTGTGAAACGTGCATATCCGTCTAATGTCTGCGACGCACTATTCACGAATAATTTCATTGAATCATAATTGACAAACGATTCTTTTGCCGAACAGAAAGTTTCGGTGCCGTCGCCGTTGTGTTCATCGACATCGTTTGTCATTGTTCCAGTGAAGGTTTCTGGAACGGTTAAATAGGAACCTACTCCGTCTGCATTACGTGTAACGGTTGGTTTATCTGTGTAACATATGATACCGGTCTTTGCATTATTGTCCCATTTATACAAGTTCATTACGCGAACACCTGACGAATCTGCGCCACACTTTGAACTATTTGCGCCAACATAGTCTGCACTAGCAATTGAAAATGCAAGACCGTCGTCGCCACTTTTCCCACCACGTGCCCAATAAAATTCACACCAATTCGACGAAGGGTCGCGTCGGCGTCCAATATCGTCCTTACTAAATGCATATTTCAAATGACTATAATCTGCGACGACTGCACCTTCAACTGCTTTACTGCAATAATCGTTACCATTATTCGATGCATCTTTGTAAGAAAATACGGGATTGGTAATACGGAATAGACGCCCCTTTGATATATCCGTCACGGTATTATTCATCCACGTAGGAATATTATCGAGGGTTTTTAAATTCACCATCGGTGCAGAGGTTACACCTTGAACTCCACTTGCGTCTGTCGATGAACTGGTGGATGTTCCTGATGTAGATGCCGTGACAGTTGCATTGGATGCATCTCGTGCAAGTTGAACACTGCTCTCTAATTCACCATGGACATATTCGCGGTCTGCAATCAGTTCTTCATAGTATATCAATATTCCTAGGATGATTGATGTAATCATACATATAAATGCCAATATAATCTGTTTTAATGCCGAATCCATGAATATACAAATACTTGTTTTGATTGTTATACTATATGTTGATATAAAAGTGCATATACATTACGTTTGACCGCAGTATCATCTATCGGATAGACATTCGTATCATCCATGCAATACCACTGACCATTTGTATGTCGAATACTTGCATAATAATGACCGCAATCCATATCTCCGACATGGTGCACCACTGCATATAGTCTATATCGACTGCTGGTAGGCGTATATCCGACAACGAATTCGGACAAATCCAATTCTGCAACGTGTGTATCTCTCGATAGTGTAAAGTCAATCAATTGATTATTTTTCGATGGAGTGTCGGATATCTGATAGCGTTTTAACGATACAATCAGAATAGTAGGCAGTTTCCATAACATTGTCATCTTGTTTTTATATCCACCGGTTCCATACGGAATACTCTCTTTACGAAAGTTATATCGAAGACAGTCGAGAATAGTCGGAATACGCATATCGTCAGGTGTATCGGCATGACGGATGGTCGGAATGTCTATCGCGAGTGAATTGAACGGTTCATAGAGACACGTGGTTTCCTTGATTTCGTCATTTGCATCATAGGTAACCACTTTGACAAAGAACTGACCGTAGAAAATAGGGAGAATATCGGAATATTCCTTTTGAAAGAACTTTATCCATGAGGTATATGCATCGACGGCATGTTTGTCAATTTCGGTCTTCGGTTCTCCCTGTATCGTCATCGTTGTTTCATACGACATCGATTGATGAAGGCGGTCAATTGCAAATAGTATGAACTCGACGCAATCCTTCTGACCGAATCCGGAGAATTCTACCATATCGAGACACCGAGCAAGGTGAAGGGTATCCTGCAGGAATAATACAGGTGAGATGACACGGCGATTTTCATACGATGTTCCCTCGTTCCACATGTAACGAGATAATTCATTCCATCGGTTCATCCATCGTTCATGTTCGGACGAATGCGACTGTTCTTTGGTTCGCGGTCTCGCAGAACAGTATCGGTTACTCATGAATAGATGGACAAAGTGTGGTGTATGAAGGAGACATTGGATTGCGGTATTGAGGAAACATGTATTCCCGAGATTAAGGAGACCACATAGTCCGCGTTGTGTAGAGTTAAACCAGTCGTTTATATCCCACGATTCCGTGAGATTCGGCGACGATGAAGACATTGACATAGCGTAATGTAACCTACTGTTATTGCTATTCAAATCGATTCATGTGTTTAGTAGAATATCAAGGATTGCCTAAAAATCATCTCGGTAGAATATAAAGGAATGAATTATCTTGCGATTCTTGCATTATCACTCGGACTATTATCCGTCGTGATTACACTACAATATATACAGCGTTATAAGGAACTAAATCGTGACCTAAAGAAGGTTGTCGCAGGACAAACGTCTGCTTCAGGTGTATCACAAAGTATCACTCGTATCAAAGATAAACTTGATATGACCGATGTCGAATTTGAAAAAAAACTAAATACGAAAGAAGATAAGGTCGTCGGTGTATTGAAAGAACCTTATTCGAGTTCGGGACTCAAAGTCGAACCGTTTGAAACCTATTATATGAGTGCGAATCAACGCGGTATTGAAAAGAATACAACGGCATTCATTCGTTCGATTGAGACGGAACCAGTCACAACGACACTTACATACGAAGACGAAGAACGAATGGCAAAAGAATCCATCATGAGACCAGAACCTTTACCACTTGGAAAGATTCCCTATGATACACTATAATCGTCGAATCTTCTAATTACATACAGGTGCCGTCGCGGATTTACCGGAAAGGTCATCGATGGATATCTTTTCGATTTCGTTCGGTAGGAGATAACGACGGAAATAGCGTACTTTCCATAATTGACCAACATAACTACTTGGTGTTGCAGGACATAACTTGAGTGTATCATTATTTAATTCAGGAATACCTTTTAAACGATGGCGTTTTGCCAATACTCCGTCAATTAATACATCGACATTACGACCAGATAATGCAACAATCAAATGAAAATCCTTTTTAATAGGAATTCCTTGTAATTCGAATGATTCTGTCGTTCTCGTTGCTTCCTGGATGGTTGTTACATAGACTGTCATCGTTCCATCGTGACCAATTGTAACTGTAGGTGAATGACGTTGTTTTTGACCAGATGCTTGACTTAAATCTCCTGAACCCTTTTGCAACAATCGCATTGGACCGTCGGTGCGGTTCCCGAGTTTGTGAATATATACACCCATCGAATAGGTAAATTCGCTACCACCCGGTTTATTTTCGGATGGTTTAAACATGTTGGATTGTTTTTCAATGCGCGATGCAAATGGCGAACTACTTCCATAGATGGTCACCCCTTGACTTGCACTGTATTCGTCTGCCTTGCTGGTATATAACATAAATGCAGTAAAAACGAGGATGATGATAATAAAGTAAATAATGAGAATGTACGAGGATGCACTAGTGACAGATGAAACAATCGAACGTATGAATCCGGTAATGGATTCGATACTGAATAATTCTTTACCATAATAAATGATGACGATGGATGCAATGATAATACCAGTCAATGCCGATACGGTCGATGGATTCGAAAACGAGGCGGTCATGTTACGAACAAATGTCGAATCATTTTGTCTTTCCGATGAGATGCGATACACATAGTCCATATTGTATAAATATATTCAGACGTATTTATACTATACACATATAAAATTGATATCAATTGTCGTATCAGCACGGCATGTCACAATAAGACACATCACGATGAAACGAACAAAACACACCACCTCAACTTTTGAAACGCAATATCGTTTAGACCGTATCCGCGATACATTGCGCCAGTTTTATGAAACGTGTGACAATGATGAACGCGTACGCTTGTCTTCTGCTCCACCCGTCACCGAACACAAGATAGACGAAATGAAGACTGCACTACCGGCATCACCGACGCCCGTTGTTCCGACAACACCGAAGAAAGATTATCGCGGTAACCAACATGACCTCGACCAGTTCAACTATCGACAATCGCAAATCCAATATTACGCGAGTCTATCCAAGACTAAAAAGGATATTCGCCCGGTCGAGAAGGTCATGGTCCAATTCAATCATGAAGAATTCGATAAACGGCGCTATTTGAAGAAGTGGAACCGTCTAGATGATTATGCCAAACAAGTGGTCGCAAAGACATATCTTGAAAAATTACTCGCGACGGAACGTATCACACAGCAGGAATACACACGTCTCGTCAAAGAAGTCCGTCAGATGATTGTTAAACGCGAATTGAAGCGGGTCGAATACGACGAGGGTTCAGGAATACTCTATGAAATCGGACAATTGGCACTTCCTTCGATACGATAAACCGACAATCCTCATGCGTAATTTCCAATGATACATTTTGGTCGGGTATAGTAAGTTTATACTGGTTAAAACAAGGTACTATGTCTTTTTTATATTCATTCGGTAGTTCAGCGTCTTCGACCACTGCGAAAAGTGACGGACTGAAAAGCACATCGCTCAAAAACACAAACGAAATCGTGAAATCCAAAGTCACGTATTACAAGGATGCATATAACTGGATACCGTCCTTTTGTGGATATGACTGGAAACTCATCGATATGCAAATTGCGTCGCGCCGTTTCGATATGGAAGAACCTCTTCCGAACTACGTGGATTTACGTGCGAATTTTCCGCAAATCCAGTCGATGCATCCATTTCCGTTCAATCCGATTATCAGCGTCTTGTATGTAGCACACTATCAACTATTACGTAATGGATTACCTGTATTTCCTTTATCGGCAATGTATATTTACAAGAACTTGCAATTCTATAGAAACGTCAGTTCGCTATTCAGTTTCGAATGTATATTCCGGACGATACAAAACGCAGGTCTCTGTTCCGAAAACGATTTCCGAACAAACAAGGAGAACCTTGAAAAGACAGATATGTTACCGAACGAGTTGGTCGAAAAATCACGAGCATTCCAGTTCATCGACGTCTATCGTGTCGACCACAACCTCGAACTCATTAAACGCTTGATTAAGAACGAAATACCAGTATTATGTGGATTCGTCGTCTATTATGATATGGCAGGTATTCAGACGCATATGTATATGCCGATTCCGGAAAGAGAACAGAAATTAGGTGGATTAACTGGTGTTCTCGTCGGATATATCGAAGAACGTAAGACGTTTATTATGGCAACGACATTCGGGTCCAAATACGGTTCATCGGGGTATATATTTGTGCCATACTCGTATATCACGGATGTGCGATTAACGATGGAATTGTATGTGATGGATTTCCAGAAAGACCGTGTCGAAAGTTATATTATCCAACGTAAGAAGATGACGGAATTAGAAACGACGGAATTGAAACAATCGGCAAAGAAATACAGTCGTGATGATTTCGGTAGTTTGTTCAAATAATAGGAAAACCAAGGTTTTCCTATGACCTTTCCTTGGTTGCTTCGCAATATAGATGTTGGTGTATGTCTGTGGATGTTAGTGGTAATTATAGTCTATTGTAAAATCATTCATAGTGAGAAACATAATTACGTTTCACTATCAATGTCGTGTCTTATGAAACATCCAACAACCGTCTTACAGCAGAATCAAATGGAACAATCACACATGAGAATCCAATGGCAAAGACCGCACCATCATGTCTAATGTAACAATCCACCATACTATTTCCAGTAGGAGAGTCGGCCATGCGACCTCTCGGAATTGTAGGTGGGTCTAAATTTAAACCCATGTTATTACATTAGGTTAAAAAAGTGACCCATGCGCATCGCGCCTAATTCGGGTGACTTTTTGGTGAAAAAGAGGAAATGGAAAAGGAAGAAATGAAAATGAAAATGAAAATGAAAAATGAATTGAACTCGTTTTAAGACTTCCCGTTTTAAAAAAATTTCAAAAAAGTGAGCTGTCACTTTTAGTAGTTTCAACTTGTTTCAACTTTCCAAATCCCCATTATCCATTTCCATTCGGCCGTGACATGCGTGATTTATATATGACAATTGCGGCAGCAGAACATGATATAGAATATTGCATCAGAACTATAGACACCTCTAATTACCACACTGCGTAGCACCAAAAGGGAAGGGTGTTAGGGAAACCGTAGGTTTCCTTATAAATTTGATTTCGCATGACCTTCGTCGTGATAGTGACAAAATGATAAATAGACAGATCCACCAACAACTGTATAAACAATGGCATCTTCCTCACAATATTCCGACGATATATGGAATTCCTTTGACGAGTTCGAAGACTTTGAAAACGACAACGATGAACATGAATACCGCGATAAGAAAGACGACATTGAAGCGAATCAGACAGACCGATGTTCTGACTGTAAAACCTATACACTCATCTGTCAAGACGGTCAATATATATGCACACATTGTGGAACAATTCAGAAGAAAGTATTATACGAAGAAGCAGAGTATCGCAATTATGCGAATGATGGACATCAACGTGGGTCCAATCAGGAACGTGTAGGTGCTCCAACAAACAATATGATGCCCGAATCATCGCTCGGAACAATGATTTCGAACCGTAATTCACGACGGGAAGGTCGCCAATACGTGAAAAAGATGATTCAATACAACTCCTGGCACCAAATGCCTTATAAAGAACGCAGTCTCTATAAGATATTCACGCGAATTACCAACACATGTAAATCCGCAAGTATTCCTTCCATTATTATCGACAGGGCAAAGGAATTCTACAATACGATACGCGACATTAACACTTGTCGTGGAACCAACCGCGATAGTCTCATTGCATCCTGTGTCTATTTCGCCTGTATCGACGAAGGTGTCCCGCGAAGTAGTAAGGAAATCGCATCCATATTCCAAATTGAATTACATGATATGACCAAGGGTATTAAGAACTTTCGCGCCATCATGCACCAAGCAACGAACCACCTACGGAATATCCGGAAAGACCCGTCGAATCCAATCGACTTCATCGAGCGATACTGTTCCGATTTACACACCGACGACCTTGTGAAACAGATTGCAGAATTCGTGGCAATCAAGGCCATTTTCAAGAACTATGTCGATGATAATACCACACCGTCCATTGCAGCCGGTTCTATCTACGTTGCATGTCATGTCACGATGCAGAATATAACGAAGAAACAAGTGGCAGATGCATGTAAAACCAGCGAGGTCACGATTTCCAAATGCTTCAAAAAGTTATGTCACGTATTACCCGAAATCATACCACGCGAAATCTATGCATTGTATGTTCGACACAAGGAACAACTTGATGCAGACGCGAATGCGCATGCACAAAATGAATAGTGTGATGAATAAATAGTGAATAGAAACATTACAAACCAAACCAATCTTTTTTATTCGCCACGACGTGGAGGTGTCGTTCGTTTTGATGCGGAACGAGGTGGACTACGTTGTGTTGTTGAAGCGCGTCTAGGTAATATCGCAGGTATTAATTTATATGCCTTCCCACCTGCCCCTGGATTACAATGTGTCATACTAACGAGACTCATCGTCTTGGTTGCATCTGCGAGTGACGCCGATATAAATGATGGGTATGTAAAATTAGTTTCTTCGAGAACATAGAATCGCGTCTTCTTCGGATTTATATGTATCATATCGTTGTACATGATCGAACCATCAATCACAATATCGGATATCTTTTTCACATCATATAACGCGACCAATGTGTTAATATTCGAATCCGCATAACTACCTGCAGTTTTACAAGGATACCGTTTCGCAACAGTAATACTATCGCGTATTTGACCGATGCCGACAATATACATCTTATCCTTGTATCGAATAACCACCTTGTCTTGATTTTCTTCTTCTTTCAAGTATTCCGTAATTGGAGTATCTTCCATCATGATTGGGTCGAATATCGTATCGTCTTCAGTAATTTCTATTGTTCGCGGTTTCATATGATACATGGTCGTGTCATAACGAAGACGGTCTATTTCATAAACGACCTTGTTCATACCACGGGTGATTGCATAATGATAGACGGTGCTTTTTGGGTCGTTTTCGTTTGCTCGGTGATATAGATTACATGCATTGGCACCATGACGAATGATTTTAACAGCAAGCGCTTCCAACGTCGGAATATAGTGATTACGAATTTTCTCCATCTTTTTATGGTCCGTATCAAATGCCTTCTTCAATTCGTCGAGGTGCACATTCAGATTTTCCTTTTTAGATGCAGTCGAACGTCCCTCGATATGATAGGTTTCTAGACCACTGTCGATAGTCGTTTCGTATTCCGCACGTTTTGATTCGTCATGTTCCAATTTATTTTTCATCGATGCAATTTCATCGCGCATCGTCATCCGGGTTGTCAGATTTCGAATATTGCGATATTCACGTTCCTTTGCACGTATTTGTTCGACTTGTTCTTCAATTCGACGTGAAATTTCTTCTAAATCGTCCATCGTATTTTTCAACTTTTCTAAATCCGTAATTGCTATTTCCAATGCATAAATGTGTTCGTCGAACTTCAACTCCGCCTTATACCCATGTAAGCAGATACAGTGCAATACCGTATTATTACGTTTATCGACATACGATAGATTGATATCATTTGCAGGAAAATCGAGAATACGGTTAATTACCTTGTATAATTCGTTCACGCAACATACGATAAGTGCAGTTAAATGGTTTGCGGATACAGCACCTACGTTGCAGTCCTTTGCACTATAACGGTCCAACATTTCCAATGCAACGGACTCATGTTTCTTCGAACATACGATGATGAATGCAGTCATACCCGATACCGGATGTGTATGCGATGCATTTGTCTCGTTTGTGGAATATTTCAACATTTCGGATATTACATGGAACATTGACGTGTGACTACTCATACATGCATACATTAACGCGGTATATCCATCTTTTGATACATGTGATAGTGCGATTGCTTCTGCTCCATAGGATAGTAACTTAATTACGACTTGGTCAAGCGAACGATGGCATGCACGTTGCAATGCAGTCATACCGTCACTATCTTTCTGGTCAAGACCCATGTATTTTGAACCGTTGCCATTCACATCTAGGATATTCATAATATTTACGACGGACGATTGTGTCTCTGGAATTGCAGTATTGCATACATATAGCATAAGGTTGCGCCCGTTCGACGTTTTATAAAGTGCAAGTTCTGGAATATGTTTGAGAAACCCAAAAAATAATTTCTGGTTTGTGCGATAGGCATGAATGATTGGAGTGATATCTTCTGTCCCGAATACCTTCTTGCGACTGAATTGCCGTTCGAAACGACGTTCGAAATCGGCATAATCAAATGTATCGACGTTCCTTACACTATCGATATATTCAAATATATCACCTTCGCCACCACGTTGTTGTCGTTGTCGTGGTCGTCGTCCGGAACTCGTCGGACGAGTGTTTGATTTTCTACGATTTGAACGACGCGATGCGGACTTCGATTTACGTTTCATTGCTGTGGATGTCATCGTATCATATAGTATATATTATACATCGACAATTTCGACAGAGAGATGAGTGCAGAACCGTCATCGATGCCGACTATCGTAACCGCAACGGAAGTGGTACCGAATCTATGGATTGGAAACTACCAGGATACTGCGATTCCGTCCTTTATAAAAGGATTCGATGTGATTATTAATTGCACGAAAAATCTACCGTTTCCACTCGAAGAACTATGTTGTCCCGGGGTAAAACATGTTCGACTATCCGTCGAAGATAATCTTCAACCCGCGGAACTCGACGCATTATATCGTTACCTCGATAAAGTCACCCAATTAATCCACGCGAATCTGATGTATGGACGACGTGTCCTTGTTCATTGTTTTGCGGGGAAACAGCGGTCTGCGTCAGTCATCGTTGCCTATATGATGCGCTACTTTCACATGAATTTAGAAAATGCATCTCGCGCATTACAGTCCAAACGTGCATGTGTATTCGAACCTCTCTGTAACTTTCGTCCGACGCTCGAAAAATTCCATCTGTTCTTGCAATCCGAAAAAAAGAAGAATTATTCATGAGGTCATGGTCATGGTCATCGTCATGCGATATCCGACGACTATCCTATCGCATTTGTAAATGTTGTTTCGTTTTCCACGACAATAGTTCCCGGACATTCTCGACAATACGCGGATGTTCGACAATCCATTTACTCTTCTTTTGATATTCTTTAAACACCCAGTCGAGATAGTTTTCCTTGAGAATGACTGAATTATCCGCAGGAAGTCCCTTATATTTTCCAAAGACGATGACGGGTGCGTCCTTTGCCGTTGTCGTTTCAACTGCGGATGTGCGTTTTGGAGAAGTCGCTGGTATGGTCGAGGAGGGAGTCATCTGACGTTGCGTAGGAATCGTAAGAGCTGCGCGTTGCGCGAGTTCGTCCGCAAGGGCATTCCCTCGCGAGATTTCGTCCGTCTTCCCGGTATGCGCCTCCACTTTGCAACAATGGACGGCGATTCCGAGACAGAGTAGATTATACGTTGCCATGTAGATACGAGCAATGCAGTCACTATTCGGCGCATCGATGGATTGGATGTCGCACCGATATACATGCATCGCAGATGCGGAATGACGTTCAAGGTCACCGCGCGTTTCATCAATAAAGAATACGGGGACAAGATGCGACCATTTACTGCGTGGATTCTTGGATTCGAATCGGAATGGTACGCAGGATGGACCGGTCCATTTCTTCATCACTTGTAGCGCATATTGGGAATCGGTGTAAATCGCGGTCTCCTTTGCATCGATTGCACATATTTCGTCCTCTTTGACTTTGTGATAGATGGTTTCCATCGCATGGGCAATTGCCGTCAGTTCAGCGCGATTGTTCGTTTCATTGCGTCCTTGTAAATTACCGGCAACCTGTATATTCCATTTCGGTATAACGAATGCGTATCCGGTTTGCGATGGTCTCCCGTTGGACTTTATTTGCGAACCGTCAGTATATACACGTAAGACCATGTTGTGATTACTTTTACTCTTGAAATAATAATAGCAGTTATTCTTATTTCAATCGTAGTATGTTGGGAATATCTCATCATATTTATTTGTGTGAATTGCGACGAGAACAACGTTCGCGACGACTTCGGCGACGACTCTTGTGTCTCTTTGAGCGACCACCTTTCATCATTGGTTCGTCTTCTGCAAGAATATCACTTAACATTTCTTCTAATTCTTTCGAAGTCGGAACTGATGCCTTGACTGGTTGTGATGGTCTTTCGGACACTTTGCGCACTTTACATTCGTATATCTTGGAACTACCTTCACCACAACGGCGTCCGGTGTCCTTGATATCATAATATTCGAGGTCGCGTTCTAATACGATTTCATCCTCGTTTTCTTTTTCTTCGATATATTGGTATTCGTATCGTTTAATCGACGATGGAACCGTGATGCGCAATACACAACAACGAGTCTTCTTATCGATGAACGTATCTGCGACTTTACATTGTCTTGTTGTGGAAGAATATGCACGTTCGATAAAACTTGTCCGGGTACCGATTGGAACGGACACACCACGATATAATGTGACGTCGGACTTGCTCTTATGTGTGATAGTCGCATCGATGTCTGCAATCTGCTTTTTCACTTTATCCGTCATACGACGTTCTCCGCGAAGTGTCGCATTGATATTCATATAATCATTCAATTTATACGATACCATGATATCGCGTTCAATATCCGGTAATGGTGACGGTGTCGGAACCGGCGAAGCAACACTTTTGAATTGTGGCGGACGACGCGAGTGCGAGAAGGATATTTCAAATTTTCTCGGCGAATTCATAGGGTGTATGTGTATCTGTATATTCACTATATACTATTTGGAGATTTGATTATTTTGGCAACGCGGATATTCAAAGGTAACCCTTCATGCACATATTCAATCCACACGTCATACTTGCGTTTTTCCTTGCGTGACGGTTCCTGTTGGTATTGGGGTGTAATTTCATAAGATTCAATACCGGTATGATTATGACGACGGCGACGCGCATAGTCTTCTACTTTTTCATAGGCATACGGAAGAAAGAAAAATGATGCGGTATGTTCGGGATGGTGGTCATACACGGTAACCTCGAACGGTAATCCGCGAACTTTTATATAATTTGCGATGTAATCGGGGATGCGTGTTGGTTCATCAATGAATGCGCGTAAGCGGAACGTCGTATTATCCTCCGTCGGAAAACAGATGGATAAGAACACCGTCGGTTCGGTATAGAGGGATGATGGAACCGCTGAATTACCGTGTCGCGGGTGTGGTTCCATATTAGATTCCACTGTATCAATCGCGATGCAGTGAAAATATTGTAAAAGTCTTGTAATAAAACCCATGGAAACAATTGTGATGCAAATGTAGGTCAGACCTATACTCTATATCTCTATATAATACACGCATTGCGAAAATTTAATTCGCATACGCACTTCATCCGTGTGCATTTAACTGATACCACCACCCATCATCGTCGTATATTGTATTGGTTCAGAACTTAATGCCGGATTTTGAGGTAACGGTGGTGCGATTAATACCGGTTCATATTGCAATTTCTTTGGTTTCAAGACAAAACTATATTCGCCGAAACGTTTGACATAGTTTTGCATAAATGCATCCGGATTCGTATAGTTCATCGATAGGAATTGACATCCCAAGTAATACGGCGTATAGAAGTTGTAATTCATCTTTTCACGTGCAGTGTAACTTGGGCGAACAATGGTGACCTGTTTCTTGTTGTATTCGCGCAATTCCTTCATGTCATACGTGTTGCGCACTTGTTCATACGTCATGTATCGACACGTTCCGCCCATATTCGGATTGAAATTCGACAACTCATTCATCTTGCTGTAGACAATGTTGTCGTTGTCGGCGGAATCACAAATGATGATAACCTTTTCGAGTAATTCGCCGATATAGGTGAGTGGCAGATTTGCACCCGAGTATTGCCCGTTGTAACCGAATTTAGGGTCTAGGAGACGACTTTCAAAGTTCTCGCGCAATATGACCGCGCATTTATTAAGGATAGACGTATTGCCCCAACATTTGAACGTGATATGGATGAAAAAAGGGTCCGTATTGTTCTGAACAAGATTGCTGAATGCAACTGTCTTAATTGTGTCACACATGACATCGAATTTCACCTTGGTCGTATAGTGCCAATTACCGACTTCTTCACCTGCACAACAGACGGGAACCGCATCCGCGTCAAAACTACTTGGGAATACGTCGAGATGGACATATCGTGCGCCGTATATTATACATTCTTTCACTGCATCTTCGGATGCGTAATCGAAATAGTTGGTACATGGGAGATAGGCACGGAATGCACTCGCAACATAGAAATCGCAGAGACGATACTTGTCGAGTATATATTGACTGTTTTGTTGAATCGATTTCAACCCACCGACGTTGTAGATGGACATCTTTGAGAGGTATCGCGGAATACGTCGGAATACCGAATAGAAATAGAAAAACAATGCGGAGAAAACGACAACGCCGGATGCGATTTCAGTTGAATATTTCTTAAGGAATTCCATGAGTGCTTCGCGTTGCGCCTTTGTTTCTTCGACGTAGAGTTGAGCACGTGCCTGAAGGTCGTCTTGTAATTTGCGAATTTTTGCCATGTCGTCCTGGTTCGATGGAATCCCGTTCGCACCACCTTGGATTACCCGAACTTCGGTCGGGAACCCCTGAACTTGATTCGGGAATGCCTGGACCGGCGTCGGGAACTCGGTCGGGAACCCCTGAACTTGGACCGGGAAATTCTGAACAGGTGTCATCGTAGGAACCGTTACAGGAACGAATACTTGCGTCGATGGTTGTGTATATCCACCGTGGACATACTGGACCTGACGACTAGGTCTAATAGGGCGTCTCATCGGACGCGGTTTCGTGCGGTCCGTATGGTCATCTAATGGAACATCGTTCAAGTTCATACCAAATACACTCGCAATCGATGTCTCTTGTTTTCTCGCTGATTGACGAGGAATTCCTTTTTTCCGATATCGCATAGAGTCACTCATTGTATTCCGGAATATTTCAAATACGTTATAATGGTATTCTTAACTATTATAATGCATTACTATTTTTTCGATGATTTAATCTAATCCACTTCATCGACATGAGGTTCAGAATGACCGCTGTCGTCGGAACTATTGGAACCGTCATTGTTACCATAAAACTTCATCATATAAGGTTGAATGTCTTTTTCGAAACTGCTGCGACGTGAATCGATTTCTTCACTGGATGATTGCATGTTGGATTCTAACCAGGATAATGCATCACTACATAATTCTTCAACTTTACTGATTTCATCTGCTGTTAATTTTGCCTTGGTTGAATCTTCACCGGCAGTCTTCTTTACAGTATATACAAAGTTTTCGAACCCGTTCTTTGATTCAACGCGTTTTGCAATCGCATCGTCTTCTTGACGGAACTTTTCCGCTTCATTGACCATGCGTTCGATATCTTCCTTACTTAATCGACCTTTGTCGCTGGTAATTGTGATTGAATTCTGTTTATTGGTTGCCTTGTCAATCGCAGTGACATTTAATAGACCATTTGCATCGACGTCGAACGATATTTCAATCTTTGGAGTTCCGCGTGGTGCAGGTGGAATACCACTTAATTCGAATGTGCCTAGTAGATTATTATCGCGAGTCATCGCACGTTCGCCTTCATATACCTTAATGGTAACACCGGGTTGATTATCTGCATAAGTTGAGAATATTTCAGTCTTCTTGCTTGGAATGGTTGTATTACGTGTGATTAATTTAGTCATCATACCACCTGCAGTTTCGATACCGAGTGATAATGGGATGACATCGAGTAATAATAATTGGTCGAGTTTTTCATCAGTTTGACCGGATAAAATTGCACCTTGGACTGCGGCGCCATACGCAACTGCTTCATCTGGATTGATGGACTTACATAATTCCTTGCCGTTGAAATAGGAAGATAATAATTGTTGGACTCGCGGAATACGTGTCGAACCACCGACGAGGACAATTTCATCGACTTCGCTCTTACTGTATTTCGAATCGGTGAGAACTTGTTCGACCGGTTTCATACACTTTTTGAATAAGTCATCACATAGATTTTCGAATTTCGCACGTGTAATTGCGAGTGAAAAGTCGTGTCCTTCGAATAGAGAATCGAGTTCAATGGTTGTGGATTGTGATGAGGATAATACGCGTTTTGCGTGTTCGCACGCAGTTTGTAATCGACGCATTGCACGGACACTACCGCGTAAGTCGCACTTGAACTTCTTTTGAAATTCAATCGCACAATGGTCGACCATACGTGCATCAAAGTCTTCGCCACCTAAATGGGTATCACCCGCAGTCGCCTTGACTTCAAAAACACCACTGTCAATTGTTAAGAGGGATACGTCGAATGTACCCATAAGGAAACCTAAAAGAAAACCTACGGTTTTCCTTACACCTTTCCCTTTTTGCTACGCAGTTGTACTGGTAGTTCCTTGTAAGGATAAAGGTAGGTTTCTCGTTTGTTATCGATGAGTTCTTTATCTCATCTTCTATAACTTTCGTTATAGTTCAGACTATATCTTGAATGTGCAGATAACACACCCTTCGGCGTTCGTGGAATTTTCATCATAGATAAACCTTAGACTACTTATTCTAGTCGTTGAACCTTCTTCCACTTTCGAGGAAGGTTGGCTGCTGATTGCCCAATTCTATACACTTTTCAAACCGTCACGCTCGTCGTTACCAACCACGTTGTGGTGTTATAGACTCTAAGGGGTTTCCAGCAATTAACCGAATGTTTTTTATACTTGGAGGCAGTTCATTCGACGTTTACCACCAAGGTCAAATATTAATACCCGCTTCTCTCCGTCCGTCTTATCTAAACCATACGCAATTGCAGCCGCAGTTGGTTCGTTGATAATACGTAGGACATTTAAACCGGCAATCATACCTGCATCTTTCGTCATACCACGTTGTGCGTCATTGAAATAAGCAGGAACTGTAATGACCGCATCGGTGACAGGTTCGCCAATATAGGATTCCGCGATTTCTTTCATCTTCGACAAGACCATCGCAGAGACTTGTTCCGGGTAGAATTTCATTGTGTCGTCACCTTTTTGAACTTCGATTTGTGGTCTCCCATTGCCATCATTCTTGACGACAAACGGGAATTTCTTGATGTCTTCTTGTAAAATAGGGTCACTATATGAACGACCGATTAAACGCTTGACATCGAATAAGGTATTACGCGGATTGCTATTGACCTGATTCTTCGCAGCTTCGCCAATTAGACGTTCGCCGTCTTCATTATATGCGACATAAGAAGGCATGGTTCGATTACCATATTGATTTGCGATAATTTCGACTTTGCCACTTCGGTAGATACCGACGGCACTGTATGTGGTACCCAAATCGATACCAATCACGTTCTTCTTTGAAACCGATGATTTGCTCATTGCAGTAGGAATACAAACAACAAGTAACGATAGAGAGTATTGTACTTATTGATTGTCAAAAAATCTTTAAACGATTTTTACAAATAATTGCGGATAGACGAGACAATGCGTATTGCCCGTTAAATATTCTGGACGGATGCCATTGCCTTTGCCACTTGTGCTTGTTGTTCCGGCGTCTGTGCACTCGATTCAATCGATGACGTAATCACGCCGGTGACATCGGATGGTTTCGGTGGAGGATTATCGCCGGTCGGTGGTGCGACACCCGGTGGCATCGGTGCATTACTTTGCGATTGTGCGATTTGGTTAATCTGTTGGGCAACTTGCGTCTTTGTTGCTTCAATTGCCTTTGCATTCTGTTCGCGTTCTAGACGTATCGTATTCTGATACCACTTGTGTAGTTTTGAATAATCGCCTAATAGGAGGTCTGCTTGTATTTCAATGTTCGTCATCTGTTTTTCCAAATTATCGATTTGTTCGCTCAATATTTCCGGCATAGGTGCAGGTTTTGGAGGTTTTGTGACCGCGGTTTCGAACGTCTCTACCTTTTTATTCTTTGCTTCTTCTTGCGTCTTGAAACGATACCAATTATAAACTGGGTCCATTCTTTGACGCATCTTTGTGAATTCATTGCCGACAAGACCGATGAATAATGCGAGTCCGTTTACTTTCTTTTCGACATCTTCGTATGTTACCGAACGTGCTTCGAATCCTTCTATCGTAGGCATAGTTGCCGATGTTTTCGGATTCGATGCTTCATACCATTTTACCATTTCTGTTATGTTTTTATCGATATCCTTTGCGGTCGGATTATTTTGAAAGTCTTTTGTGAATCCACGTATCCGACTGTCGAGGCGCATACAACGTGCATACAAGTCTTCAGGAGATTTCGGTTTAATCGTTTTCACATCCGATGCCGTTGTCTTTTCGGCGATTTTATCTGTTATTTTGCCGGACATAATACGATTGAATAGTGATTCAGACTCTTCGGGTGCAGATGCAGTTCCACTTGCAATCCCGTCTTCGAATGATTCTTGCGTCTGTGTTCGCGTTCTCGTCAATTCGCGACCGACGGAAACAACGAATATCAACCAGATACTAAATGCGACCACACGGACAATGAATGTTGCAGTGTGTTGTTCCATGATATATCTTATTCTTATACTTTCTTTTTTTGCGTTTGAATATGCGACCATCGATGAAATAGAAGCGACAATGACTGGAAAAAGGTGTATCGACCATTCTCGTATTCTGCGCGAATCATATCATAAATATTAGTGACAGTCGATGTCGTCGGAGTGGTCGTCATACGGTCATTGTGTTCGCAACAGTCAATTAGATAACTTACGAGTGATGCATCCGTATCTGTATCTGCCGTAATAATTGCGCGACAGGATGATGTCGGAACCGCGAGGTCCATCCATTCGCGTAAGAGGGATTCGCGCCATTCTTTGCGGTCATGTTCGGTCGTTGCACTGATATACCGCAATTCCTGGTCTTTCCAGTAGGAAATACGGATAGCATCGGCAACTTTGTCGGTCTTTATTTCTGCCTTTGGTTGCGAACGTGCAATACCATCAATCCACTGTTGGTAATTCTTTGGGACATACACCTTAATCATGTCGAGTAATTTGTTTGCGAAATCCTTATAGACATTATACCATACGCGTATCTCTTCTTCGATACGACCGAATTCGGTATCGACGGACTCTACTATCTGTTCATGAGTGTCATTGTCTTTTGAATCATTGGATTCATTGTGGATATTGTAGTGAGACGCATCGGAGGTGCCACTATTCATTCTGAAATACGCGTCGTATTCGTCAATGACTTCCTTATAATACAGATACAATTCCACCAACATATAGAGTTGGTCGCGCATGTCTTTCTGTTTCCATTGTTCAAACGCAACTTTCAATGTCATCGTCTTTCGAATAAAGTCATCCGTAATAGTCACAGGATTACCCGATGAGGATACACCACTATCCGAATACATGGACTCTATCATTCGAACCCACTCACGACATCGTAAGTAAATATCGTGTTCGACATCAACACCGACATCTTTCGGATGACTACTGACAAGAAGAATCTGCACAACCCAACGTTCGTTGATTCCATAAACCGGATTCAGTTTCCACTGTGCAATATCGTATGCCATCGACCGTAAATCTGGTTGCGATGCCGGACTCGTTAAATAATCCTGTATTTCCGAGAATGACGTTGATTCGTCACAAATAATTTTCCATAATTTTGTATGGTTCATGGTGTCTTTTTATTTATAGGAACAAAAGAACAACATATGAAACGCACATCGATTCATATACGGTTCGAAACCGGAACGGCATTTAATAATAGTGTTCCAACGTATTACTTACCATACGACGACTCGTCATATTATTCCATAAATTCGTTGGTTTATTTTGGTCACAACGTTCTGGACCCACCGTTAATACTGGTTTATCAATACGGTCGGTTGTATAAGATGCAGCCACTAACATATCGTATTTCTTACGAGGGTCGCTGTTTTCATCGGTCATGCGTATTGGTTCAAATGTGCAAATACATGGGTCGCGTGGTGGATAACTGCGGTTCATATTGACTTGCACCATAGGGAATGGAGTCGCACCACATGGTTGAGGAACATCGATATGGCGAATTGGGACTAATGGCATGGATGAGATTTGCGATAATACGGCACCATCGACGCGCGAACTACGGCGGAACACATCCGTGAATGGAACAGTCGCATCAGCATCCGGAATGAATTCGGTACATGGCGGACGTTGATGCTTTGGTGGGTCACACAGAGTTGCCTGTTTATCGTAGCGCTTCAAGTGACTATCGACGTCGATAAGGCGCAAGTATTCGAGACCACTTCCGGTTCCCGGTTGCATACAGTTCTTTAAACAATTGAAATCAGTGATACGATTTTGGAGATTTCTGTCCGATGCATCGATGATGTTCTTGTTGTTATAGGATGCACCGCACATCTTGAATTCTGGACGGTAATCCGGAACGATGTGTGTATTACAATCACCCGAAATACGTCCAAATATCTTCTTGTTCATTTCATCGAGTTTTTCATTATTGCAATAGTATGTCTTGCATGGTTTATCTTTTTCGCATGTAATGTGACTTGGAAAACACCCCTTGACGTCACAATAGCGGTCGCATCGCTGGTCCGAGCAGGTTTGGATTTGTGAATACCGTTGAAATGACATGTTCTATTATATCCTTTATCTTATATGCACAATTTACTTTGATACACAATTACTTTTCCATGGATGCCGGTTCTACGTTGCAATCTTCGCAATCCGAGTCGTCCGAGTCGCCCGAGTCTTCGTCGGAATCACTTGAATATTCATATTGTATATCGTCGTGAATCAACATATTATACAAGGATACCGTATCGAGAACACGACGGCGCTTTCCGTTTTCCATGACGACGTTTTCCAAGAATTCAGGAAATACCGTTCGCAATAATTGGTCAAAATCCAATAATATACCTTCAATTAACTCCTTGTCTTCAATGACAACGATATCTGGGTCTGCTTCTACATCCGTCGTCCCGTCGGAATTGATTTCCGGAAAATCTGAAAAAATACTTTCGACGGAATCGTTTGGATAGTCTTTTAATAATTCAAGTTTATCAATATGTTCATTTGTTAATACCTGTGGAATTTCATTGCGATAATTGTATAGTTTTTCGAGATATACACGATACAACTGTAATTTGACTTCACTCGATTCTTTCGGAGTCATTGACGCATCTGTGTCTTTCCCGTCTCTGTGCTTCAATGACGATTTACGCGGAACCATATGGCGTGGACTGTGTCGCGGTGGCGATTTACGCAAGTCTCTCTTCGTAGGAACCTTGATAGACAAACGACGGTGATTACTTCCGCCTTCTGTTTCCTTGTCTGCGTCCTTGTTTTTCTTGCTCTTTTTCTTCTTTACGTCGGTGTCGTCTTTGCTGTCCTTCTTGCTGTCCTTCTTGGTAGTTTTCTTGGTGGTTTTCTTAGTCTCTTTCTTTTCATCCACATCGGCGCCGGCATCATCCAATGAACAATTACCTTTTATAGAATCCATCATAATTTGACGAGGGCGTCTATCCGGTGTTGCCGGATATTCCGCAATGATTTCTTCCGCCGATGTCCCACGTCCGTCAATATCGTCGAATCCACACATCGCAAGACGGTTGTGCCACCGTTCGCGCGTCACACGCACACGTTCCGGCAATTTGAATTGCTTCCATTGATGATAGTAACCTTCATGATGGACCACTTCCGACGCAAGAACACTAATCGTCTTTTCCCGTTCAGTACCGGTCTCTGTACCCGACGACATCGAATGTAACGGAATGATGCGAATAGGGACTGATGCGTCACCTTCGTTGCCACTTAATGCAACATACCACTGTTTATTGTATTCGACGACCATTCCCTTCGTAATCGCGCGAGTGCCGGATGTTTGATACAATAGTTGCTTGACGCGGTACATGTCGGATGCGTCCACCGTTGCGCGTTGTCCCGGATGTCCCTGTATCTGTTGTTGGTTCCATAAGTGAAAATAATTGATTTGCGCCGAATTGAGGGCATCGCGCTTTTCTTGTCGTATTTCTTCTGCAATTTCGCGAATGAGGTCCATTTCGGTCACAAGCCGCTTCACCTTGTCCATCCATGCGTCGAATTCGTCGCGCAATGTTTGGATATCGGCATCGAGTTGCGTCATTTCTTCCTTGTATAATTCGGAAGGAATTCCGATGACCGGTTCTGCCGGATTCTTCAATGGAATATTTTGCAGTGCGTGTAGTTTGGTCTTGCGCTGATTATATTGTTCAATCTTGCGTAGATAATAGAGACGGTCTTCATCGACGTGCATGGATTCCAATGTCGCACGGTGTTGTTCATACAAATGCGTAAGGTCAATATAATCATTTGCGCGTATCGTGTATCGATAATAGACGACACCGGGACACGATGGATGGACGACTTCGACAATATATGCACCGTCTTCTTCGCGGAATCGCAGAGGACAATTGGTTTTCACGTCAAACACGCGATGCACTTCCGGTTCGGTGGTCGCGAAGTATCGGGTTTTGAGACGCATGTATTCCTTGAATTGTTCCATAACGGTCGATTCGGTTGCGTGTGTATCCATTGACATGATATACGGTAATGTATTACTCTCTACTGTATATAAATGTAATAATCCAAGAGGAACGAACGTCCATTTATAAAAAATTAAATATGAATGTATAGTAAAACTACGAGTTCGAACACATGAATAGTAACATACAACAAGGTGGAGCAGATGACGGTCTAACGACGAGTATCATATACAACCGTCTTGTTGCATTTTTATGTCCGGAAAAATCGACAGAACCGGAATCGGTGACACACGGCAACATCGTCCGCGCACTGTTGAAAATAAATGTCTGGAAGAACATCATGATGGAAATGACACAACATCAGTTTTCCGATTACATGTATTACTTTATGGTCATGCGCTATGCGATTCCAAACACATTCCTTACGTATAAAGTCATATACAATGACAATAGCAAAATCGATTTTCCGATGCGTATTATTTCGAAAGAAGGATATTCCAAGACATTTGGTGCGACGAGTATCAAGATGGACGCAGGTATCGTCGAAGTCCTCTCACCGTTGTATGAAATCATGACCTATTATTTCAGTATTCGTAATAAAAGTGTAGTGAAATTGGAACAGGAATATATTAATTACATATTCCCTACGAAAGAGACAAATGGTTCTTCTCTCTTGGACTCGTTTCCGGAAATCAAGAAATTGTTGGAAGATATATCAAACTTACCGGTTCCGACTTCGCTCGATGAATTACTTGCGAAAACACCCGTTACACCCAGTACGATTAACAAGGACCGAATGATGGCAAATTTACTCGTCAGTGATATGGACTTGGTCTATCGCGAACTATACGCGGTATTGGGTGTGTATAAAACATACCATGCGAATCTGAAGTACGCAATCGAACATCCGGATACGGATACGGAATTCTATACCTCACTAAAAAGTGCATTTGAAACGATGAGTTTTGAAACCACGACACCTGCGTCGGTCGATATCGGTAAGAAAGGAGGTGCGGGAAGCGACGAGAAGAAATATTTCGGGAAAAAATTGCTCGACGGAATTAACGGATTCTTCGGTTCCGGACTCAAGGAGAATGATATCCTTGGTCTCGAACAATGGACTTATGAAAAATTCCTCGATAGTTACACAGTGGGTAATATACAGAGTCCTCTATACAAACTAATTAGTGACACACCGATTATTTCCTATATGCCAAACGCGAGTGAATATAAGACCGTCTTTCAAATCGGATACGTCCAAGCATATCTACGTCTATGGACGTTGTTTATCTACATGATGCACCAATACAATATACTCAACGCATTCGTTCCTATCTTTGAAAAAATGGGGACTCCTGATTTATTCGTAATGCCGATGCGATTGACTGGTGAAAAAGGAAGAATCGGTATCCTATCGACCATTCGTGTGCTTGATTACGAAATCATCGAAGACGATAAGAAATCATTAGTGCCGTTGTTCCAATTGTATAACCAACTGTATAATCGTTTTAATGTCTCCGTGAAAAAATATACTGGAAAGGACATAAACGTCGAAAAGTTGTATGTGAATGCAACGAATAAAACTTTAGGAACATGGATGAAAGAAAAAATCGTGTTCGTCAGTTCGATGTTGATGAAACCGGAACACAAGGTATTTACCAGCATCATCGAAGAACGGCAAAAAGATAAATCGCAACGTGGAGGCACCGGAGTAACCGCACAAGATATATTGAACGATTACATCAAGAACCATCTGTATGTTGCAGTGGAAAGATATAGAACGCACTATGGAGAAATTGAACGCCGTATCAATGTGCAATTTAAGAATATGTTGTCATCTACTGGAACCGAACAGAAAAAGAACTCGGATGCCGTTATCCAGACCATGCGTATCACGGACTGTATCGGAACGATGTTTGACGGAATGACCGATTTGAAGAAAGTTGTTAGTGAAATTGTACCATCCAGTGATGTATCTCTTCCGAACGGTTTTCTCACTGGAATGCCGGTTAAGACTGGAACGGATGCACAAGCGAGTGTGACTCCTGTTAGTCAAAGTGTGACGAATATTCCAACAACGGGTAACCAAAACGGTACAATTACAATTGGAGTAAAAGTTAATAGTGTAACCGGTGATGACAAAAAGGATGCGGATTCGGGCAACATGGTAGTCGATACAGATGATGAAGATGAAAATGAATTAAATATTATCGGCGATAGTTCTGAACCACAATCACTTGAAATCATAATAAATCTTGAACAACTGATTATTTCTAAAACAAGCAATGAAGATAATGATAATGATAATGATAATGATAATGATAATGAAGAAGATAATGATAATGAAAATGAAAATGAAGATGATGAAAATGAAGATGATGAAAATGATAATGGTGATAATCGTGAAGACGAGATAGAAGATAATGATAATGATAATGATAATGATAATGATAATGATAATGATAATCGTGAAGACGAGATAGAAGATGAAGATAATGATAATGTTAATGAAGAAGATGAAGATAATGATAATGTTAATGTTAATGAAGAAGATGCAGATAATGATAATGATAATGATAATGATAATGATAATGATAATGGTGATAATAGTGAAGACGAGATAGAAGATGAAGATAATGATAATGAAAATACGATTAGTACCGATAATGTTGGTATTGAAATTGATTTGGAAAACGATGATAAGTCCAAACTCGACATTGAAATTACATTAGCGAAACATCCGAATAAAAATTAACGTAATATCCATGCATTTAACACAACATGTAAAAATGTATGGATATATAAATATGGAAACAAATATGGCAGAAAAAATCTATCGAATAAATGAAAAAATACTGAAAGTTACCGATGGCAAACTCCCAATTACGAAACTCTTGGATGAATTCGAAAAAATCGCCAAGCAATTCAGTAGTCAATTACAAACGGAATTCGATACATTAAAAAGAAACATTGCCAGTATAACGGAATATCAATTCACAACTAATGAAATTAATCAGATATTATTGCCGTTTCTAAATAAATTACGCCCTGTGAATACCAATGAATACAATGACGACGACCTCGATTATATCACCGATACGATTGATATCGAAATTACATTCGAAGAGGAAGTAAAACCAGCACCAATTTTATCACGCTACGAAACATGTGCGCCTATTGCAAAACTTACAAAAAGTATAATCAAAGAAACTGACATAGATGATACTATTGCATCTGAATATGATATTAAATCTACAATAGATTCATTGAATACTAAATCGCCGTTATCGACATTCGTTGGATTTTTATTTCAACAACCTACAGATGCATTGAATGGATATGACACGACGGTATATCATTTTGAACAACCTATTACTCTCAATAATTATCTCAAACACACAAACCGCCCACTATTTACAACTTTTCGAAAGTCGATATTCGTTGAAAGTATTATAACAGACAATACATATAATTACCATGATAAATTAGATGATACCCCGCGTTCTCGATATATCGGATTATATACAAATCTATATAATTATTTGAATCTCGTTATAAAAAATGTTAAACCGCCAACTACAACGACACCACAAACCGAGATTATACCGATTTTTAAACAAATTATACAATTGTATATGAATCAACCGATTATTCGAAAGATATCGTCATTACCAGTCGATTATTTCAAACAGTTATTTGCAACGAATGCATTTAGTATAAAGGGAAATAAAACAATAAATATCTCATCGTATATTCTTTATTTCATCATCGATATGTTATTTGTTGATATCACCGATTTATATGATGTAATCGAAAGTCAACATAAGAATCATACATGGAAAACAACGACAAACAATCTTAATAAAATTTTAAAAGACACAATGCGAATCACCGATACCGATACACGGGGAATATATACAAGCAATCTTATAAATTTAATATGTAATGAACACACGACCAATAAATTCTGCACCATTTTAGACATTATTTATGCATACGAACAGTATAATAAGAGTGTTCCAGAGGGAACTGGTACTGACGATGCAGTAAACCACCAAAAACAACTTTTCAAAACATGGATTGAACGGTTTATATGTCGTAATAAATACTATATTTACGTACTACAACATGTAGTATTATGTCATATACTACATTTGACGGACAACACATCTATATACTATGGCAATGAGTTATATACTATACAGCATCTATCTGTTGAAACTGACATTAAAAGTCTTGTATATCGTGTCGATAAACAAGTATCCGATTATGTATCTACGATGGTATTAACGTATGTGAAATTGCGTTGTAATAAGAGTCCGTCCGAACAACTTGGATATTTATGGAATGAACGTTTTAATATCTACATCGACAGACGAGAAGTGAATGAACGTCTATTATCGAATAATATGATTGTTAAATATTCGAATCATCCATTTGCATTTTATAAGGAAAATCTTAAAATATACAAAGAATCGTATAGTCAATATATAGACTCTGTAAGAGATATTGTGTCTGATATAAAGGTTTTGGGAATGGAAGAAAGGTTTGGTGACTATATGAAATTTCCTGACCAAAATGTGTCCGACCCACCCATCAATTATACCGATACCTATTATTTCGGTGAATTCACAAACATTTATGATTATACACGTTCCAATTCGAGTGTTGCAGAAGATATGACAAAAATCAAAGAAAAGATTATTGAATCTGGAAAATCGGTTTTACTAATTGGTTATGGTGCGAGTGGTGCTGGAAAAACGACATCACTTGTGTATAATAATAAAGGGGCAACCGATGATGAACGTAATGGTGTATTAATCCATCTTGCAGGTCAAATTATTCGCGAAACCAAAGGAAATGACAAGATTACGATTACCCAAGTCCAAGTGAATATTTATGAATTTTACGAAAATAATTTTACGAAAGGACAACCGACAGATACGGCAGGTCCTGGTGGTAACACAACGGTCCGCGATTATAGTAAAAAGAATGATACTGGTAATACAAAACCACCAGAATCTTATGGTGATGTCATATATAATTATGATGATGAGAAGAAGAATCTCATTTTACGTGGAGATACGGATATCGTAAAAAATACGCATACAAAACGTGTAGAAAATATCATGTATGATATGATTGGCAACACCAATTACCATACAGAGTTTATTGGATATGATGATAATGATGAATTATATAACAAGTATAATGGTCATAAGAATGTTCAGAACAAACTAATTCCTATACCGCAATCGGGATTGAGTGTTACCTCAAAGAAAGATAACGATAATTTCATTGATTTAAGTCCTCAACCTACAAAGTATGTGAAACAGACATACAAGCAAGATGATAAAAATATATTCTCGTTCTATTTAGTTCCCGGCGAAACCCCGGATAAAACACAAACATACACAAAGTTTTACGCAGGTTCCGGTATTGCACATTTCATGATTCATGCAATCGATAATGACCGATTCGTGAAAGCAACTGAAAATAACCCAAATAGTTCGCGTAGTCATTCACTTATCTTTTTGAAATTTATGACGGATTCGAAAGCGGTCGTCAAAAAAGAATACGGAAGATTAATCGTCGGAGATTTTGCCGGTGTTGAAAATGAATTTGCATGTGGAACTGATGCAACAATTAATAAATTAGCAAAAGTTCGTCGTGATTTTGGTGACCGTTATACGCCGTTCTACAAGGACCCTTATTTAGCATTACGCGAATCGAAAGGCATTGAAATAAAAGACAAAAGTGAATACGACGAAGGTGATATTAGTGGTTCGGATTTCTTACAGGAAGATAATATTAACGGACAACCTGTTACAAACGATGGTCGCGATATGTTTGAGTTTATATCGTTCGAAGATACCATCAGTAAAGAAAAACGTAATATCTTTGAAGTCAATTATAAAGATAGAAAATCACCAAACGATGTTATCGTAAATATTGATGAAGTGAATAAAGTTTGTAAGGCAATATTTGGAAATTCTTACACCGAAATTAAGGAGAATGACACAAAATACACGATATATTCAGATATATTGAAGAAATTCGTTAAACATGTTGGACCAGAAAATCTAAATATCGAAAATTTAAAAAATGTTATCGAAAAGTATAATCCATTCAATAAGTCTAATATGTCTATATTGGATACTATTAAAACCATGAACACTACAGAAAATCCACTCGGATATGATAATTTAACTAAATTATATACCAATAATAACAACCTCGATATTGGTGGGTTTAAACCTGAAAGTCGACCCCTCAATACACATTTAACAAAATTCAAATTAACCAGTGAGATAGTCAATATTGATAGTTATACCGGAAATAGTGGTTTAAGAAACCTTATTAATAGTTACGAAAATAATAGTAATAAACCCACGAGAACATGCAATTATAATATCACAGATATTGTAGATGTTCGCGTTGATATGAGTCTGAATGATATTGATGCGTTGAACAAAATTAATGAGTTTATTGGTATATTGAATAGTACCCAGTTTAAAAATGGGATGTATGACTCTAGGACCTCATTTAAAACCTCATATGGTAATTATATACAGAAGAATCTTCAATTATTTGGTGAATATGCTATGAATAAACCAAAATCAAAGAAACCAATTGGAATTGAAGTCCTGTATGTTTCTAATAATAAACCATACTTGGAAAATTTAAATAACAAAATTAAAGAAATAAAAAATAAGTATGTCGGACAAACACAGAACATTATCGCAAATAAATGTATTGCATTTGAAGATGCTATCAATAATAGTATTGCAGTATATATTGATATCGATACCTTTTATCTAATTCCCAAATCTTATCAATTAGAAGGTCAAATACCAGAAGGCATCCAATATATATTGAAATCTATTAAATACGATAATGATAACAAACCACTATACCAACAGTATTATTTGAATTTTAGTGATTATATATCAAACAAAACAACAAACTTATTTAATGGTGATGGTCGTACAGACCCATCACTACAGGATGTTAAGGATGATATCGCTGCGTTCAAATCCCACAACTACGCAATATTCAAACGTATTGCGGAATTTTTCATAACCAAACTCAAACAGAATGAAAACAAAAAGAAATACATCAAGAAAATATGCGAAGCACGGCGCAATGAAGGTTACATGATTAATAAATCATTGGAAACTGTGCGTAGAACATTCAGTTATTTATTGAAAAAACGTACCGAAAATAGTATCTTAATTAATCCACCGCATTTTGAAGAATGTGACGACCAATATACGAACGAAGAAGGTAATCTATTCAAATTTACAGAAAATGGTGAAAAAGGTATCGTCGGTGAAATATTTAAGACAATTAAAAAAGAAAGTGTTGATGTGGAACAATTAATCCTGTCCGTGTTTTGCGTATTGAATGTCAGTCGTGATGCAAATAATCCCCCACCAATACCGTATGTTGATTTATCCGTATTACGCGAGTCATATAAGAAAAATTATGCGAAGAAGAGTATCAACGAATATGTTAAATATAATAATAACGTAATTACAGATGATAATTTTAAAAATTTAATTAATGATGCGTTATATACATGTTATTTGTATCATCTTCTAAATAAATCCGAAATTGGATTAATGGTACAATATTCACTTAATGACGGAATATCTACAAAATTAAGTATAATTGATTATCTCAAAAAGGTCCTTACCAACTCAGATAATATAATGGAAACATTCATCGATGTGTTTGGTAATATTGAGTCATTGATTAATCATATCGATAACATTAACCAAATATCTTCTATTGGAACATTAGAATTTGTCGATAGGTTATCTAAATTAAATACGGTAAATACATTATGTCGAACTGAACCATCACCAACTAATATACATAGTTATACCACATTACAAAATTATACTAATACATATAATGAATTCCAAATGGATACTCGATTAAATAAAAAAGACTTATTCGTAGAAAAAAAATCAGTCAGTTCAGGCGGTCGCAACCGCAGTCCAAAGAGTAGTCCAAAACGTCTCATGACCGGTGGAAAATTCTATTCATCATTCCGTCGTCGTTCGTTATACAAAAAGAGAAAAGATTAAGATTAATTACATCTTCGCAATACCTTCATATACAATCATTCAATGCTATATGAAGTTATCATGGTTCTTCGTCAAGTTCTTCTGAAGAAGGTTCTTCGTCGAGTTCCACTTCATCTACCTTATCTTTTACATGAGCATGTGCATCCATAATTTTATGTGCCCGTGCCAGTAATTCATCCGTCGATGCTGTTCGGGGTTTTTGCGCATTACGTGATTTTAACAGTAATTCATCATCGTCGGAATCAGTGAAATCGATATCGTCATCATCCGGGTCTGCAGGTTTCACGTAATCCGGATTTGGTACGAATACGGAATACTCAATCAGTCCCTTATAGTATTTATAATATGCACCCTCTTCCGATGATGATACAAATATATAATTCGATGGAACCACTGGATTGAATCGCGATACCAACTGCGGTTGCGATACGGAAGTCCTTTCTTGTTCGCCATCCGCGTCGTCCGCATCTTCGATGAGTACATGTCCATCGTGTAATTCATCGTATTTCACTGTCACTTGGTTCGCGTCTCTTTCGATTTCATATGCACCCAATTCGTCGTCGCGTTCTGACGAATTATCTCTCATACGACCTCTCGCGATGAACTTCACACGATAGAATAGTGGTCCATTAATGCGTTCGTCGGATATATCGTCTTCTTCGATAAGATGGATATACGCATCATCAATGTAGATACCACACGGGGGTTCGCGACGATTATCGTACAACGTTGCCACCGATGACATATCCAATAGTCGATTCGTTCGCTCATCATATATTCCATATCGGAACGACGCATATTTATTCTGATGTATTCTGCTTAATACGGTATAGTGATGTGGAAAATCGCATCCCATTGTCTCATTTATTCGGTCAATCGAAATGACAATACCGGTCAAGGTGCATCGATAAAAAGGTCTTCCATTAATCTGACATCGACTATATCGATAAGGTGACATGGGACCACTACCTCTATTCATATTCTTGGAAGGTTCTTCTACCATATAGCATCGTCGGTTATTCGACAAGTCAAACAGTTCCTCTTCATCAACCGCAACATCGACATCCCGGACGATACGAAATGGAATTAACTCGTGTGGTTTCAATGACCGATTACGCAGAAATTGGCACCAGTTCCCGAGACATTTCCGATGAGTTTCATCATAGACATTCATCGTATTCAGATGCAATCGGACGACACAACGCGAATTGTGTGTGCATCGATAATAGATAATCCATCGATACACATTCGGATGCCATTCCATCAGTTCCTCCGGTATGACCATATCGCGGACACGGCGGTCGGATGGTGACGAATCATCGCGGATGCGACGAATACGAGATATATAATTCTGTTCCATTAATTGGAATGCAATATCCGGTCGCATCTGTATCACGCGCATCGACGCATCATAGACACGAAATCCCGCGTCCATATAGACCACTTCTTTGTTCGACAATACAAGAAGCACAAGGTTACGACATTGTAGAAAATGCGGTGTCATGCGCACGGGAGTCGGACGTGTTCTCGGTGCGACATATCCCGTCCGTTCCTTACAATCGCGGTATTGTTTCCAGTATTGACCGACGAGATGTGCATCGCGTTCATGCGATAAGTCGCCACCCGGTTTCTTGCGGTCATTGTATTTCTCGCGGAAATAATCCCTATAATCCCGCCCGGACCGCGTCTTCGGTTTCCCGAGTAGGCGGACAGTCACTTTGCCGTAATCCGGGTCTTCATAATCGACACTTTCGGTATCTTCTGGGAATGCGTCGATGCCCAACATGTCGTATTTACGCGGACCGTCGGGTAATAGATACTTTGCCGAACCGGGACTGTCGGGTTTCAATATATACTCGTCGGGTTTTCGGTAACGTATGTCGCCGACTTTTGCGCGGAATCGACCAATTCTCGTGGGACTGCGTCGGTTATAATATTCGTGGAATCGTGTCCGTGCTTCTTCGAGTGTGATTGTGGCATTGGGGTCAATTTCTTTGTATTCGGATTGGATGGGACGATTGCGTCGTGGCATCAGTGAAATAGACGTATAGTAGATAGTGATACGTCCATTTTTAAGTAATGATTGTTGTGCGAAAGCGGGTTAGCGATACCCTATCGCGGGTTAGCGATACTCTATCGATAACTCATCGATACAACGATAATTCGAGTGGATTCACTTGGTCCGACATGCGATACGGGTTATCACGTCGAAGGTCCGTCGTCGATAATCCCGATTCGGAAACGAGTCCTTCAATCTGATTTCCGTATAGTTCCTGATAGACACGCTCATCGGATAATGGTAATGTATCGAGGCGTCGTCCGTCATTCACATCCCAAATACGTGGCATGTATTCAGCGATTTCTTCGACATGGTCCCGCGCTCTTCCACTGTCTTCCATCGGATTCGGTTCATATACACGGCGACCATATGTCGATGTCACCGGTGCATGTTGTCGTCGCAATTGTTCGACTAGTAATCGCGCCTTTTGTTCCTTTTCGATTTCCTTTTCTTCTTTGATTTTCTTCCATCGACCGTATGCGAGAGCACCGACGATGCAGATGACGAGAATCGCACCGAACCATATATTGAGACGCAATGAGTTCTTTTCAAAAACGGATGTCTGGGCACTAACACGTAATTTTCCAACATCAACTAAATTTGGACGTACAGGGCGCATCGTTTGAATCATGATTGGTTTGCTTGTTGTCTTGTCTATTGTCTTGTCTGTTGTAATGAAAGAAAATTATATAGTCGGATATGATATAGTGTAACGACCAATGCATCCCGTTGTTCAAACCATCCCGGTATTGATTCTCTATACCACGGCATTCGTATATTATTCTAAAACCGTATGGATTCCCGGAATGGAAACTCCGACGCGCCCACGAATCGTCATCTTCGCAGGTCTTACTGCGATTGCTTATATCGTATATGGGTCACTTCTATCTCTCTATGCCGGATATACACAGTGTGGTAAATACAAGATACTCGACATGGTCACCAGTGGATTAACGATGACGTTCTGGGCGATTGTTGCAATTCTTTTATTGTTCTGGTTCGTCGGATTATCGACGCCGTTTTACACGATATGGGGTATCAATATGAAATCGGAAATCATCGCGCATGTGTTTTTCATTTCATTATTCGGAATTCTCGCATCAACGGTTGCCTATTTCAATACGAAAGTGGGAGTATGCGGTGCAGACCCGGCACAAATTGAAGAAAATACAAAGGTTCTCGAAGAGGAATTAAATAAATAATTCTATATAATATACACTTGTCAAACACGTTTATGAAATCGTCGCAACGTAAAAGACACAACATAAGCAAAAGAAGGTCGTCAAAAATCCAACGTGGCGGGAAAGTATTAGGTTCTGGTGCATACGGATGTGTTATTCATCCGAACATCTCATGTAAGGGCATTCCTTCCTCCGTGAGTCACGTCAGTAAGATCGTGAATAAACATATCACGGACGTCGAAGAACAAATTATCGACGACCTCGGCATTACCAAGATTCCCGAATACAATAAATACTTTGTGGTCACTGAAGAAAAATGCGAACTATATACACCGAATCTGATTACGCTTTCTTACGACACCCGCAAGGATATGGAAACCTGTACGAAAAAACGCCATCCGTCGAACTTTGTTCATTACATCCAACGGTATGGTGGAACGACATTTATCGACTTTCATAATGCAAATTACCAGAAAAAGACCATTCGCGACATGATTCCATACTATTACCAATTACTCGAAATTGCGGGTGTTCTTCAAATGAGCGGTATCGTTCATCGTGATATCAAGATGGACAATATCGTGATAAATGAAGAAGAAGGGCGTCTTCGACTCATCGACTTCGGCATGGCATGTAATATCTCTGAACGGGATAATGTGATGAAACCGGCACTTTATGCGCGTAATTTCGATTCGACTTACGATGCAGGATACTATATTTGGCCCGCGGATTACTATTTGTTCTATTATCGTCCATTCATCGTCACACATGAAGACTATGAAGAAACCCGTGTTCGTTTGGAAGGGAATTTGAGGAAACTAGGTTCATCGCACTTTGATGCTTATTATGACAATCTGTCTAGGAAATTATTATACACGCACAAAGAGGACAAGCGCACCCATCCCTATTATCAGGCATATATGGATGATTGTAAAAGAATCGCATCCGTGCGTAATCAACTCACTGCGATGACGGACCTCAATGAAAAATGGAAGGGTATATTGGATTGGAAGAATCAAGTGAATAAGAGTATCGACCTTTATTCTATCGGCGTGGTGATTGCGGTGAGTATGTCTGCATTGAATATGGATAAGGAAACCACAAGTGATGATGAAATGGTCTTTATCAACGAGTTATATTCCTTCATTCTCGACGAAGTTCTTTGTCAATATTCGCCTGACCGTATAAGTGTTGCTAGTGCAATCGACTATTTCACGGAACTTTGCCAACAATATGGTATATCGATACAACATCCGTCAAAGTCTGTTGTCAAAGGAAAAACGATGCGTAGTGTGCGCTCCGACGCGATGAGTGACGCGAGTGCCATGAGCGACGACGAAGGTCTATTCATAACACCAACTGGAAATACACCTTATACCCCGGTTGAATTCACACGTAGACGACAACCAATGAATGTTCCGAAGGGACCATCAAAGAGACGGACCACAAGTCATGGACGTTATGAACGTTAATAATAGCCGATTTCATCGTTTAGTGTGATATTATGTAACATGGTAGGTGATGATGACGCGGGTTTGACATATCGGATATAACAATAAAATGCTCCGATAATAATTGCGGAAAAGATAAGAACGACACAACAGAATATTCGACAATGATGCCATTCGCTCCATTGGAACATGCGTCGTAGTCGATGGAATGGACCGTTGGATTCGAACGAGGATATGGATAGTTGGACTTGCGATTCTTGCCTATTTCGCGGGAGAGATTCAGTGGTTGCCGTTGCAATCGAATGAACTTCCGACGGTGGTTCCGACGGGTCATACATTTGGATAACAATTTCGTCGTCAAAATGAACACGTTTCATTTTGGTTACGTTACGTGTAGGATTCTATCTTATACAAGGATTATACAAGAGTTTTTACGACTCACGACTATACAAGTTCTTATGGCGCAATCGTTCCGATTCATTGATTTCAATCGTCATTTCATATTCCAAGTCGTTCAATGTGCGGAATTGACGATAATACACGCGTGACATTGTCTTATACAAATCGACAATATGTGCCACCCATTTATCGCGTTCGGTAATTAACAATTCCTCTGTTGGATGATGCTGGTATCGCCCGGACACTGCAGAAGCACTGTATTCCTGTAATATCATGTCCCGTGAGACGCGGTTCTTCACAAGTTCGTAGTATAGTTTTTCGAGGACTTCTTCGGACCGAACCAATGTTGTATCGACTGTAATACATTCGTGGGTCCTATCTTTTTTCTCGCGCATTATCCATTGTTCATACCACGGTTTATATAATGCGAGAACGTCGTTTATAATGCGGACATCATCGGCAACATACGATTCAAAGTGCATCGCATACAAGCGATAAAATTCTTCAATGCGTTCCTTTTTGCTCATTCGTTCGTAGTCGTCCTTCTTGAGACGGAATTGATTGGTCCATATATCTTCTTCGGTCACGTCCATGCCCCATGTATTGAAATAGATATTCCATATATACACCTTATATTGACCCATCTTTGTCGGTTTGGTGGTGACGTCATCTTTTCCTAATCGGACACACGATTGCATAATGGAGACATACAATGGTCGTATCAGGCGCAACTTTCGTTCTTCGGAAATTGAGCGGTCATCAAGGAATGAAATAATCCATTCGCGGAGTTGCATCTGTTCCGGTTTTTTCAAGAAACGATTGAGATGTTGAATCATGTTGTTATATAGAGTTTGATGATATTGGAACTGCGTATTTGACAAGATACGTCGGTCTTCGCCTAACCATAGATTCGACGACTGAATCACCACCCATTTGTCCATAAGAAGACGGTGAATCAATGGACGTTGGTAGAATTCACGCATTTGATGGACTGGCATCCCGGAGGTTCCGTTCAATTCAATGTGATTCTTACTTTCTAGATGAATCACGGTTCCTGTTTGTAGTATAAGTCCACTCACTTTCATGACTGCAGTCTCGTCCATTTCCATATAGAGGCGCATCGGACGGAAATACAGCGATGCCTTTTTACTCGTCGGTGACCCGACGTCTGCGTAGGAACTTTCTGCCACTCGGTCATTTAGTTCTTGATAGTATTTTTGGACAATTTCCATATATTCATTGATGGTCTTCTTTGTAGTCCAACGACCGTCCGTCGATTCCACTGCGGAATACTTATGTAACCATTCATTGTCATTGTAATAGACGACTTCGTCCGCGTCGAATGGTATATAGATGCCTTTATCAGTCTCAATGCCGAGAACGTGTTGTCGTTTATTGACGGTGTTCTTATTAATATACACTTTCTTTATCGTCATGAGTTTCCCATCGACATACTGTTTGATGGTATCAACCGAATTCTGTGTATTGTAAATGCGATACTTTAATGTATCATCGACGGTTTTGCGGATTTGCCGATTGACAATAAATGCATCGGTCTTCCATGGAACATCGCGTTGTATTTCGTCCGAAAGACTCTTGAATAGGGTCGGTTTGACAGGAACATAGACACCATATTGACTCATGAAACCAGTGACGCGCATTTGCGAATCGCGTGATTCCGGAGCACGGTAAATATAACGAACGTCGATGCGCTTTTCTGCCTTTGTCTTCTTGCAAACTTCACCGACGATTCCCCAGTATTCATTGTAGTCGACTAATAACGTCGATGCGCCACTGTATAGTTCATCTAATGAAATACGTTCATCGGTAGGACATACTTTCACGTCCATCGTTAAATCAATCGGATAAACAGGGACCATTACACGCAGTTCCACCGAGTAGATTCCGATAATCTTATTTCCGTCATAGACGCATTTGGTTATACCGTCACCAAGTGCAGTGAGTGCACTACGTGCATCTTTCATCGTGAATATCGTTGATTTCGTTCGCGCATCCTTTAACATACGCATCCATTCTTTGGACATTGGAACGTTGGTCTGTGATAACGATTCGAGACTTCGTTCAATCAACATATCCATCTGCGTCAAATGATGGCGGACACCTTTATCACTGGTTCCGATCCAAGAATCCACAAATGGGTTCATGTTGAATTCCAAGAGTTCATAGAATTCCTTATCATATTGTTTCAATACGACGATACAATGTTGTTTCTTTTTCAATGCATCTGGTTGCGGTGTTCGATAATAAGGAACGACCATGCGATAGGTATATTCCTTCTTGTTTGGATTGAACATCGTTTCCACAACCAATATACGAAGACCATTCTCCAATCCCGGTTGTAATTCCGTATCGAGAATACCCGGAGTCGTAAATAAGTCGTATAGGTGACTCAATTTATGTGGCGTATCTGCAATCAGATACTCGATATAATTCTGCAATTCACTGGTGATTGCGTCTAATCGGAATTCATGATGCATCTGTCCGCGATTGAAACGCATGAATCGTTCTTCCGTTATATTTGCGCACACTTTCGAAAGGAATAGGTCCAATGCCTTACGGTCTTCTTCGACACTAACGTTGCCGATAGGATACATATTCGATACACGTGCCATCAGGCGTATAAATGAATAGTTATCGTTGCGCATATTGAGACGCATGATGCAGTCGTATTTCGTCTTTTTCTTACATGGATTATCAAGTCCCAATAATTTCATGAGGTCGTCGGACACGTATCCATATCGCCCCGGTTCCAATGGTTTGCCCCATTGTAGGAAATATTCTGCCTGTTTCTGTGTAACATGTGCCGTTTGGGTGAATGCCTCATTGACACGCGAACTGGCACTTTCGTAACAACATGGGAAATACATGTTTTGCCAGTGATTCTTTGCGTCCATAAATCCCGGATAGACATAGGATTTCATACTCTTCTTACTATTCTGGATGAATAGTGCATCGATTGGACGCGCCGATTCCGAGTTGTCCGTCGTCAGTGGTTCATAGTGTGTATCCTTCGTTCGCGGTTTGAATTCGAGTATATCGCGACCTTTCGCATCCGTGCGCCATGCATTCACCTTTTCGTCGTCAGTCTTTGCATCGTCGAGTCTCATCGGTTCAAAACGGCCTTCTTGGTATTCGAGTTCGCCGGGTGTCAATGCCGTTTGTTTCTTGGTATCGAATATGCGCGGACAGATATACCAATTCTGGTTCTCTTTCGAGGACCCCCATTTTATAGCGGAACAGAGGACTTTCGATTCACTGCCTTTCGACGAAATCAACTTTCGGAATTCAGGGTCGTTCATATCGCAAACACGCGGAACGACTTCGGTAATGGTTCCATCCTTGTTCTTCTTGTGCATCGTGACACTGAAGGATGCAGGGTCTTGCTTTTTAAACTCTTCGTCTGTGAGAACTTTCGGTTGCCGGTCAATCGATTGACACGTGGTCGCATAGTTCTTCGATTGTGCCTTTTGTTTCTGTTTCTTGGCATCTGCGACTTCGTCTTCTTTCACAAGGTTGAATAATTGTTTGTCCATTTCATAGAGACGATTCAATATCACCGACACCGTCGTCGTTTTCTTCAGACCCATCTTCATCTGTTTCACGGCTTCTTTTGCAACTTGTTCGCCGATGTCTTCTTGTTCCACTGCATCACCGAATCGCACTTCGCGTTGTCGTTGTTCTACTTGTTCCTCTTCTTCGATTAATTTCTTGTCCGATTCATTCAATTCTTCTAATTCTTGGTCAATCATCGTTTCAAGCGAACTGTCCGGCGAACCGTCATTTGCACCAAATGCGTCATTTTCCATTAAAAGTGCCTCTAAATCGACTTCATCGTAATCTTCCGGGCGTTGTTCGATATGTTTCCCGATATCTTCGACCGCGTTTCCTAAAAAGGCACCTGCGCGTTCTTCTACCATTTCTATAATTCCCGCTTCGAGTTCTTTTTCTGCGGTCGGTTTTTCACGTCGAGCCATCGATACCGGAACTTTCCAACGGTTCTTAATCGGTTCGATTGCAAATTCCACAGGTGACCCTAGGGATACACGTGGATAGGAATAGGCAATATACACATTCAATACATGTAGTAACAATTTGCGTATCATATGGACTTCGTTGATTGAATGACTATTATGAACAACAAAGGAATAGGTGAAATTGGAACCGGATTCAACAGGTTGGACATAATCGACAAAGATATCGGTTCCAGTTTCGCGACGTATATATGCAATCTTGGATGCGGATTTGTTTGCTTCGTATGCTTCACGTGCCTTTTGTTTTGATAAGTGGAACTGTTTCGCGATTTCAGCAATGATTTCTTCTTCGCGCGATACGGGTATTTGCTCTTTCTTGTCCTTCTTGACCCCGTCATCGTCCCCGTCATCATTACTCTTTCTATCTTCGAGGTCGTCCGCGTCGTCATCCATGTCACTATCACTGTCTCCGCCGTGTTCTTCACCGAAGATACTATCATAGTAACCGCCACCACCTCCGCGTTGTTCTGCTGTATTCCCTTGGTTCATACGTAAAATACATTGTTGAACCGGTGTCAATAGACTAAAATCACTGACTTTTCGATACGTGAAATGGATAATGGAACGCTGTTTTGCGTCTTTTGGGTAACGCAAGTAATTGCGTCGGACATTTGCGAATCGTCGAGGATTACGCGGTGTATTTTCTTCAACGGTATAGGAATTGGTCTCCAAGTTATAAGATGATACTTTCACAGATAACCACCGTTCGCTATCCGAATCGAAATAATCCACGACGTCGTCCGTAGTAATCACGGATTCATTGACGACAAAGTAGGAATACATCTGTTTCAATACGGACACAAAGTTGTGATATACGATTGGATACTTGCGTGGGATATCGATTCGTATCGTATAGAGATTGTCAGTCATCGTGACCGGTGTCGGTTCTGGAAGTACCCATTGACCATTTTGACGTAATTGGAGTGTGTCTTGTCCATCGTCGGATGTAGGTAAGATGGACGTTGCAGGAGGACTACTCAACGATGCAACCATCGTCATCCACTTTCGCGAAACACGTGCGACATCTGCAGTTAATTCAGTGACAGTCTTTGTTTGATAAATAATATCATGAACCGGTGCGCGTATATGAACCGTTCCACGTGTGTCCATGTCAATATCGATGAATTTTCGTTGTGGAACAAAAAACATAACCGTCTGTCCGTGCTGTAATTCACGAACGACACTATCGGTTGTCGCGCGTCCTTGTTCGGCGGAATCGGCATTCGATACAATGCGCGTGATAAAGTGTGACGTCAATGGAACGTCTTGATAGTATTTATTGTTTGCGTAAATCACACAAGTCTTGGATTTCTTATCGACGGATTGAACCGTTCCTTTGCGTTCGAATGTTTCCAAATGTCCGACGTGCCAGAAGACTTTACAATGAACACCGCGGATGATATCGCGGACATCGCGCATTCGCATGTGTTCGAAGACATAGGTTGTATATTGAAACCAACGTTCCATATCCCTGCGCGATACAAATGGTTCGATTTCCGATGAAGTCACATGCGCAATGTCTTTGAATATCTTATAGACGTTTTCCTTCGTTCCCGGGTCGCGTAATGTAATGAATGGATAATCGAACGACATCGGATACAGGTTAAAGAGGGTAAGGACATCGTATTCTTCGGAATGCATATAGGTGTTGTATTGCAATTCGATATAGGAGTGTGTCGTATCACGATATTGAACGATGCCACTTTCCGGACCGGTCAGTGAATCCGGTGTATAGAGTTCCATACGGTCCATTGAAGTCGAAATCGCATTGTAGGATACGAGTGATTCTTTCAATTCCTTGTGTTCTTCCGGCGACAATCGCGGTGATACAAGAGAATTCCATTGTGGAAAGAATTTGCGAATCCACGACGTTTCTTCTTCGACACTCGCGGATTGAGTTCCTGGAAAATCGGATAGAGAATACATATAGAGCGTCGTCGTTGTACCGGTGCGGTCGGATTCATCATACGGTAGAACATCGCGCAAGACGGATAGATACCCTTTTTGGTTCAGACGGAATTCCTTGGTCGCATCGACGACGGATTCACTTCGATATTGACGTATGAAGGAATCGGTATCATCGTCATCGTCAATCGCATTGAATGAGGTCGCATAGAATAACGGCATCGGATGAGACATATATGGAATGGCACGGTGATAGATGGACCATTGGTGTGACAGACTACTGATACGATAGAGGACCCGTAGATGCTCAATGAGAGTCGGCGTGTGTAATAATCCAATGAAATCGTGATAATTCCATGATTTATCTTCTTTTAATTCGTTGTCGAGTAGCGGATAGGATAATACCGTATCGCGAGGGATACCCCAACAGCGGAGAATTTCTAAAATGTCGGAACTCGATGGTTGAATCATTTCCATCGGAATCTTGCGTCCTTTCGACTTCATCTTATTGATATAGTGGTGCATCGATATGGATACTGCATGAATAATATCGGCATCGGTTACACATGTGGATGTCCATTTCTTTCCTTTATCGGCAAACAGATAGATTTGTTCAAACGTCGTTTGTGGAATACATGCGGTGATGATATTGTGGATGAGTTGGACGGAATCGTCTGGAAGAATCATGTATGGAACAAAGCGAACGGTGCGCTTGTTTTTTATCGCATTTGTAAAATGATTTGCCCATACAGATGTGACGTCGTAACCGAAATGATTGGACAATTCGACGCGTGTCGATTCCGGAAGTTTTTGTAGAGATTGCGCTTTTTCAACTTGTTCTAATACAAGTGCGATAGATGCACCATACTCGCCGACGAAGATATATTGGATTTCCGTGAATTCCGATGGTGTGAAGAACTTGGACGGATTGGTATAGAAGGATATGTAATCGTCGCTATTCGGAATCACACGTATCGAACGGAAACGTCTATAGAATTCAGATGCAACCTTGTCGAACTCGAGGCGTCCCACCTTCGGTTGTAGATGGACGACTGAATATATAGGATGCGTCATGTGGAAGACTTATAATATATGCGGACTTTTTTTGATAGAAACCATACGTGAAAGAACATAATAAAAAATGGTGGTGGTGGACGGTATCGTTCGTCATCGTCTGCCGATAGGTTGTTATCGTCTGTCATCGTCTGTGCTATGCGATTATAGATAGAGCATATCCAATACAGGGTGTTTTGAACCTTCATCTTTTTCTATAAAGTGTTTGACATTATCGGATGTGACTATCCATGGTAACTTGAAACCTTTGACAGTGAGACCCATTTCCTTTTGTTGCTCAGTTGGTATGTATCGGAGTATATTACATTTGGATAGGATTGCATCGAGGCAACGTTTGAGATTACGAACACCTTTTTCATCATTGGTGTAGGATACCATGATGTGTTTTAGGACATCATCGGAAAAGACGACATCGGTTTCATTGAAATTGAATTGAGTTCGAAGACTCGGTAACAGGTATTTCTTTGCGATGGTCATCTTCGATTCATTGTCGAAACCATCAGTGCGTATCTTTATCATTCTGTCGAGTAATATCGGATTAATGCGACTTTCGTCGTTATAGGAGAATATAAAGGTTGCCTTTGATAAGTCGAATTCGATTCCGGAGAAATACTTGTCTTGAAATAGGGAATTCTGTGTGCTATCGGTCAAGTGACAGAGTAAGTGGATAATTTCTTCACCATGTGAGGTTTCACTGACTTTATCGAGTTCGTCAAAGTAGATAACGGGATTCATACAACCGGTTTCAACGAGGATTTCGACAATGCGTCCCGGTTTTGAACCTTCATAGGTATAGGAGTGACCGGTAAAGAAGGCAGAATCTTGCATACCACCTAATGAGAGGAATGCAAATGGACGACCCATTGCCTTACAAATGCCTTCTTTTGCGAGTGTGGTTTTACCATTACCCATCGGACCTTGAATTGCAAAGACGTTGCCAACCGATTTTGGATTGGATATTTCACGTGCAAGGATGGATATGATTTGCTGTTTTGCCTGTGCATGACCGAATACTGCCTTGTCCATTGTATCTTTTACACTGATAAGATACTTACCGATTTCTTCTGGAGATTGGTCGCGTGTAATTGGTGGTTTCAAATAAGTATCGAATGGGATTTTAGACAAGAGATTCATACGTTGGATTGCCTTGGAACAGTCACTGAATGGCGATACATCATTCATATCGTCGATCATTCGTATCATATTCACTTTAGAACGGTCGGATAAGTGTGCTGACTGTAATACACGGAAACGTAATGGGACTTCGGATAATTGGACTTTTGCCAACTTGTTTTCGCGTTCGACGATGTCCTGTTGAACTTCCTTTGAAGCCGCTTTAATCCATTCGGTTTCTTCATCGTTGTAAAAGGTGTTTTTTGGAAGACCTTCGATAGGTGGTTCATATTCGCCCATATCATCGTCGTCTTCATCATCTTCGTCTTCGTCACTATCGTCGTCTTCATCATCTTCGTCTTCACCGTCTTCATCTGGATTATAATCGGAATCGTCGTCTTCATCGTCTTCGGAATTGTATTCTTCGTCGTCATCTTCTTCAAATGTGCGACGACTTCGTTTGGTTACAACCGGTTTAGGACGTGGGTGGTCAATACGAATATTTGATATGCCATTTCGAATGGTTGTGTAATGATACTGAAAATTGACTTCAATGTCGTTCATTGCCGATGATGTTGGTCTTTGTTCGATTTCAATCGGTGGTTGTGGTTTTGACAATGTAATTGCGTTTTGTTGAACAGGGACAATTTCAGTTGCAGTCTTTGGTGGTTGAACACGTTTGTTGTTTGACGGCACCGGGTCATCAGTCTTGGTATTCTTGGTCTCTAGATTCTTTGTATCGAGACGTTTTACTACAATACTTTTCATGAGATGCGCTAATAGACTTTCTTTCGGTTTTTTACCATTTGGACCATTTTGACGACCATTGTCATTTCGTCGAAAGGGTTTGACATTTTTTTTCGAATCGGATTCAGTGTCTTTACTGGTCTGTTCTTGACCCGATACCGGTTCTTGTGATTCGACGACTTGTGACTGTTGTTCAGTCTGTTGTTGAACAGTCGAATCGGTATTGTCTGTGGTTTCGGTAGTATTTACATTGCATACGCGTTTTGGTTGATTGGTAGTCATTGTCGATAGTGTATATAGGGTATATAGGGTATATAGTATAAATGTCAATGGGAATGTGTGTATAGTAACATGATAACTCGTGTACATTTCCCATCAAAATTATGGAAAGATTGGTAATGTCTGGAATGAACGGATGAAGTTTTCGACGCGGAGAAATGACTTATCCATACCCTTCAAGTATTCATGAGTTCGGCGTACAACCGCGATGTCGTTTGCTTTCCGTGCAGCCTCTTCCAATGTATCGTAATAGAAAGGATAATCGCGTCCAAGATATTCAACGACCGGTTCGATGCGATTCACAAGTATCGGCGTGTTACGGACGATGGATTCGATAATTGTATTGACCGCACTCGCATCAATAAGGTATATGAATATAATGCACAATTGAAATAATCGGTCGTATTCTTCTGCGGATAATTGTGGGAGTAGTTCAACGGTGTTATACAATGGAACCAGTGTATTGTCGGATGAAGATGAACGGTCGCGGTTATCACGTGAGATTTGCATCGTCGATTCAGTGGAATCCACCGAATCCCCACTTTCTTGTAAAAAGCGGTAATAACCTTCCATTTGTGGTCCCTTCAACGCACACTTTTGATACTGTAGCGGATTTTCATTGAGATTTAGGCGGAAGATTGCACTGATGTCGCGATACCATGCACCGACTTGGACGATACGATGCGCAGAGAGTTGCTCGAAATCTTCGAGTTGGAAACATCGCGACGCTTCGATGAACTCGGTTGGATGACGAAGAACATAGACCGGGATACGATGATATTTCAACTCGCGCAATTTACCTTCGACCTGTTTTCGTAGATAATGTGTCATGACAATCAATGCGGAGCAACATGCGAGACTATTGATAAATGCTGGTTTATTAAATAAGGCAACTACGTTATAATCCGTATAATCCACACGTGATGTATGATGAATAAATCCGACCCATGGGCGACAATATGGAATAATACCAAGCGCAACGGCACTATCGTAGTTCCAATGGAATGTTCGGTCGAGATACAAGTCACATAGGATGGCAGAAGAGTCCAATGACGCCATATTTCGTTCGATATGATGAATCACGTATTCCCATCCGGAGCGATGAACACCTTTCATGTCATTTTGGTCCATATAGTGAATATTAATAGGATGCGATGGAATTGCAGGAATCGTCGAACTGAAATTCTTATGAAGATACGAATAGACTTTGGCGTAAAATGCCATCGACCCCGTCTTGACTTGTTCGTCGATCAACCATACGATGTCGTCGGAGAGTGTATCAATCGTTGCACCGTTTGACATTTTTTCTACGAGACCCCACTGGTATGGCGTTTTTAAGTGACCGGTAATTAAGTAGAGTAGGACAATCGCGTTATATAGATGGTCCTCCTTGCGCTCATAAATCAAATAGGATTTACGTATTTGTATCATCATCTGTGTCTTTATTGTATCGTCCATCGGATGTCGCGGTGTTGCACGTGTGGTGCCGATAATCTGAGACCATTTGCGCCCATACGTCTTTGCAAGGGGATGTAATCGTCTCGTTAATTGCGAGAGGTTTCGATGAATGATATCCGAATTGCGCAATACGGCATCGATTGCATCTGGTAGGACATTGAGACGGTGTGCATAAGACAGTTGAATCAAGTCGTTTTCTTCTAATAACGTCTTGACTTTCGGCGTTGTCGATAGAGAGATGAATGGGATTCCATATAGAATACAAAAGACATGCGCATGAAAACGCCAGCAGACTGCGACGTCAAGGTTACCGATTTGCTGGAATATACTTTGCGGGTCACTATATACGGACACCTTGTGTCGGTGGGGAACAGGAATACGGTCATAGACTTCTTTATTGATTCTGCGGTCGTCTTCGGATGCAATGGTGCCGTTGCACATGGTGAAGAGGGAAATCCGTGCGCGTCTTTGAATACATTTGTCGAGTAACTGGTGAATCGCATTCATGAATTCGGGATGGCGACATGTTTGACACAGGAAGAAACCGACGTGAAACCCAGACATCTGTTCGCGACTGGATGCAATACGGATATATCGCGAAACCTTGCGTATATTACGGACCATACTACATTGACCCGTCAATGTTTTACGACAGTAGGCAAATACAGGGTCTGGTAGCACTTCACTATGTCTTTCTGTCAGACGCGGTAGGAATGCAAGGTAATCCGTTCGGTTACGGAAGATGACGTATTCGAAGAGGTCCATGCGAGACTGGATTTCTTGGTAATCCGAATTGCAGCTCACTCCAAATGCGTAGAATGGAATATTTTTATTATGGCGCATCATTGCAGTTCGTTTCATCGCGATGAGTCGATCGAGGAAATAGGTGTTGATGACTTCACCGCCGAACAAGACGACGACATCCGTTGTCTTAATCAGTTCGTCCATTGCCTCCTTATTGTGGATTTCAATTGTATCGGTCGATAAATAACGTGGTATTACGATGAGATTGCGTGTCGAACGAAAAATGGTTTGTGCGTATTGTAATAAAAGGTCATCACCGAGGTTCTGCTTGTAATAGTAACCGGTGATGAGGATACGAATAGATGATTGTGGCATGATGGATGATATAGGTATATTGTATTGAATATACGAATGTATTTACTATTTAAATCTATAATAAAAAACTGTACATCTATTTTTTATTATTATTTATTCTTCTTTATCGTTCGCACGAACGTCTAATACGACTGGTGCAACATGAGGTGCGACACGCGGAGACGCAGGAAGCGATGGAGGTGGTGTGACTTGAGTGGAGACTTGGACGGTTTGAATAATTCGATTTCCATATTGGAACCATGTGGTAATGACGAATAGGCATCGGGTGCTCTCGCATAGGTCTTCGTCGGCGACCCGAGATGTTGTATCGATGTCATTTTGTATTTCGTATGGATATATGGGTGTCTATTCTTTATCCGGACACCTTTGCGTTGCAACATAGGTAAATTCTTATTATATGATATACGATAAACCGAACGAATATATAAACGATGGACCAATACGACTTGGCAATATTCAATATGGCAGATGTGGACCCGACACAACGCGATAATATCAACTTTACCATTCAAAACATGTATAATCGCGGAGACTTAGATTTGAATGCACCTCTAGGTAGTTACATCGTATTGCGTGTATTAAATACAAAAATGAACCAAGTCATCTCGGAAATGTCACAATATCGGTTCCGTAATGTCCCAAAAGGTTCCCAACAATATAACTTTATCGCATCACAACAACCTCCAGTGGGTGCCATCATCAGTCAATCCGGACAAGTTCCACAAGTGATGCAGATGATTCAACCGGGGTATGTTCAAGGAACTGTGCCGATGGTTGCACAAGCACAACCACAAGGACAAACACAAGTGTCTGAACCATCCGTATCACCGCTCATGCCAAAACCGACCGCAGTTGATTCACAAGAAATCAAGGATGCGATTATTGCGATTTTGAAAACACGCGACAACCGTCTGGCAAGTATCATCGACGATTTCGAAGTCGTAGAACCTCTTTCATTCAGTCGAACATTTATGGCAGGTGCAGTGAATGTAAAAGGAAACCCAGTCGATACCATTAAGGACACTTTACGTGAAGAAACGAAAATACGCGATGCATTTGAAAAGAAATACACGAAAGATGACCGTATGTCGCAATTAAAAAAGGAATTGAAAAAGGCAGGTGTTCCAGGATTCTTAAAGAAAGTCGGCAATCTATTTCGTAAAGAAAAGTCGATTACAACCGGCAAGATATCAGATTTCCGAAGTGTAATGACCGGTATACAAGAAGCAATCGATGAAGACGTTGCTGAAGGACGCAAGTTGTATAAAAAATACTTGCTGTTGTTATTAATCGTCCATTACGACAAATTACCAGAAGGCGTGATTAAGAATAGTATTGCACCATATTATTCTGCATTATATAATGATAACAAAGACCTTAAACAGACCAATATGGACAATATATTCACTGTTATTAAGGAACAATTCAAGATATTACAAACTCATTTGACTGAATTACATACGATTATGACGCAATATAGTACCAAGATTGAACGCGAAGAAACCGCATTGTCTTCATCAAAAGGCGGTGCCCGACAGCGCCGTTCGCAACGCGCGCATCGTTCCCAATTGCGCCGTCGATTGAAAAAAGTGGAATAAATAATAAATCGTCGTATCGACATGATTCATTAGGAAATAGTCATCAGATTTGCATTGAAATTTGATGAACATTTATGGATTTACATCTAAAATAAAAAAGACATCATATAATATATTTTTAACCCGCATATCGATACCCACGTGTTAAAAATGTCATTCCATCAAGAATTAGAATATGGTCCAGAAATCCAAAAGATATCCGGAATCCAATTCTCTCTTATGTCCCCAGAAGAAATACGTCGCCGTTCTGTCGCAGAAATTATTACAAACGAAACAATCGTCAATGATACACCTGTTGCAGGTGGTCTCTTTGACCCGCGTATGGGCGTATTGGACCATGGTAAGAAATGTCCAACCGACGAATTAGACAATCGTAACTGTCCAGGGTATTTCGGGCATATTGAATTAGGAAAAAAGGTGTTCTATATGCACTTTCTAAAATACACTATTAAAACTTTATATACTGTTTGTTGGCGTTGTTCCAAATTATTAATCGCACCATCTGATAACGAATTACGCAAAGTCATCCAATCCACAAAGGGTGTCAATCGCTTCCTCGCAGTCTCCGAATTATGTTCCAAAGTCCGCATTTGTGGTGTCCGCAACGACGACGGTTGTGGCGCTCCGCAACCAACGATTATCAAGAGCGAACCGAACTCGATTGGTAAATTATGCGCGGAATGGAATTCAGACGATGTCGGTGCCCCTGCATCGGAAATGGAAGACGTAAAAGAATCGTCTGCATCAAAAGTATCCTATAATCAATTAATATGGGATGCGGATGATGTCGAACGTATATTCCGTCGTATTACAGATGACGAAGTGGAACTTATCGGTATGAATCCACAATACTGTCGTCCGGAATGGTTAATATGTTCCGTATTACCAGTCGCACCGCCATGTGTTCGTCCGTCCGTTCGTGCAGATAATAACACCCGCATGGAAGACGATTTGACACATAAATTATGTGATATCATCAAGACCAATAAGACATTGAAACAGAAGATTGCGATGAACGCGCAAAAGAATGTCATTGATGAATGGTATAAATTATTACAATTCCACGTCGCAACCCTTGTCAATAATAACCTTCCGGGTATTCCACAAGCACAACAACGTAGTGGTCGTCCATTGAAATCAATTATGAACCGTTTGAACGGTAAGGAAGGTCGTGTCCGTAACAATTTAATGGGTAAGCGTGTCGATTATTCTGCACGTTCAGTCATTACTCCGGATGCGCGTTTGAAATTGAACCAACTCGGTGTTCCTTATGATATCTGTATCAACTTGACATTCCCTGAAAAGGTCAATGCGTATAACAAGGAACGCTTATTGGGTTATGTTCGTAACGGTTATTACAAATATCCGGGTGCAAAATCAATCAAACGTAAGGCAACGGGCAAAATCATCTCATTGAGTGTTCTTGATACATCCACTCTCGAATTATACGATGGAGATATCGTCAATCGTCACTTGATTGAAGGCGATATCGTCCTATTTAATCGTCAACCATCGTTACACAAGATGAGTATGATGCAACACTCGGTCGTTCCGTTACCATACAAGACATTCCGTTTAAATGTCTCGGTAACTCGACCTTATAATGCGGATAAACATTCGATGTTCGCAACAGGGAGCGTGAAAAGCGTGTAACTCCCTAGTAAGGAAACCAAGGCTTCCTTTCGAACCTTCCTTTGAACAAAGGAATTGGATTTGGAAGGAACGTTGGATTCACCCTTGCAAGACACCTTGATGCGGGAAACCCTTTAGAACCTATACTACCACTCCATACGGGAAACTGAATGGAGGAACTCGATTAACAGTCGAACCCAATGGTAATAATGTATAGGATTAGGCAATCCGCAGTGTTATCTCCTAAGTCCGTTATGGTAGGATATGGAGAGCATTCAGAGACTGAACGGGTGTCGGTCAATGATGATGAGCTAACCACTCGAAATTGACTTAAGATACAGTCCAGCCTCTATGGAGACATAGAGAATCAGCTGTTCGACGGTGATAAACACATTCATTCTTGTCACCAACAGGAAGCGTGAAAAGCGTGAAACTTCCTAGTAAAGGAAATCAAAGTATTCCTTTAAACTCTCCTCTAATTCGAAGGAAGGTTTAAAAGGAAACCTCGGTTTCCTTTGCAAAACATCTTGTTGCGGGAAACCCCTAAAGTTCTAACTACCACTCCATTCGGGAAACTGAATGGAGGAACTCGGTTAATTGCCGAACCCAATGGTAATAACGTTAGAAATTGGGCAATCCGCAGTGTTATCTCCTACGTCCGTTATGATAAGGATATGGAGAGCATTCAACGACTGAACGGATGTTGGTCGATAATGACGGTCTAATCAACCTGAATTGGCTTAAGATACAGTCTAGTCCCCTTTGGAAACTCTGGGGTAGTCACGGAAATGAATATGCACGTTCCACAATCGGAACAATCGCGTATTGAACTCGCAGAACTCGCATGTGTTCAATCGCAAATCGTTTCACCAGCACAACACAAACCGATTATCAGTATTGTCCAAGATACATTAGTCGGTTCCTATCTATTTACACGTTATGACAATTACTTGACACGCCAGGAATGTCTCGACATTCTCGTTGATATAAAGTCATTCAAAGGTGTATTACCGCCACCGGAAATTCCCGCAAACGCAAGTGATGCACAATTACCTGCGGGATTCCCGAAATACAAATATCCTGACCGTTCTATTCCCTTATGGTCCGGTCGTCAAATCTTCTCGATGATTATTCCACCAGTGAATCTCAAGACAAAGAACGATAGTGCGAAATACGATATCGCAGAAAATCCACACAACTTTGTCCATATCGAAAACGGTATTGTGAAATCCGGTGTATTCGACAAGAGTATTCTCGGTCAATCCAATAGTTCGTTAATCTACATTATATTCAACGAATTTGGACCTGAACGCACCCAGCAATTCCTCGATGATATCCAAAACATTATTACGAATTGGATTATCAAGTCCGGTTTCAGTGTCGGTATCGGCGACTTGATTCCTGATATGGAATCCTCGGCAAAGATGCGCGAAATCATCAATACCAAGAAACGCGAAGTCATCGAAATCATCGAACATGTCCATAAAGGTATTCTCGAACACAAATCGGGTAAGACTACTGCGGAAGAATTCGAAATGCAAATCTTGAAGGCATTAAATGTCACAACAAATGAAACAGGTAAGATTGCATTGAAACACTTAAATAGCAATAATCGCATGTTAAACATGGTCTTATCTGGTTCGAAAGGTAGTGAAATCAATATCGGTCAGATGATTGCCTGTGTCGGACAACAAGCAATTGACGGTCGCCGTATTCCTTACGGTTTCACTGACCGTACCTTACCACACTTTCACAAGTATGACGATGGTGCATCTGCACGTGGTTTCGTTGAAAGTAGTTTTATGCGTGGGTTGAATCCGACTGAATTCTTCTTCCATGCTATGGGTGGGCGTGAAGGTTTAATCGACACAGCGGTCAAATCTGTCACTGGTGACACTCCAGTCATCTATATGGAAAATGGTGAAACCAAATACGCAAATATCGGTGATTGGATTGATTCACTCCTTGCAAGATATCCGAATGAAGTGAATCACTTTGAAGAACGTCAAATGGAACATTTATACTTGAAGGACAATGTTGTCATTCCAACAACCGACGAAAATGGTCGCGTCACTTGGGAACAAGTTACCGCAGTTACACGTCACGACCCAGGTGTTGAATTATATGAAATCAAGACAGAAGGTGGTCGTCGTGTTATCGTAACCGAATCGAAATCATTATTGATATGGAACGAAGATACTAAGAAACTTGTTGAAACTTCAACTCCAGATATCAAAGTCGGTGATTCTGTTCCAGTTACAATGAATTTACCATACGCAGAATCAGGTGTCTATGACGAATCGAATCCAGATACAATTATTCACGCAACTCCAGATATCATACGTCAATATATCGATTCACGAATGAACGCAGAAGGGCGTATTACTGTTGATACTCAAAAGGAAGCGGATATCGTCGGAATGTGTTATACACGTCTCGGTTTATATACTACGATGAAAGTCGAAGATAATCGCTTTACTGTTGAAGTATGTGATAATCCAGTAACACAAAATGATGTTGTCCTCGATAGAATCGTTGAAATCAACGTAATCGGTATTGAAAAGTATCCAAAAGTCTATGACTTGACAATTCCAACTACATTAAACTTTGGATTAGCGAATGGTCTCCAAGTCCGTGATACTTCCGATACTGGGTATATTCAACGTAAATTAATTAAGGGTATGGAAGATGCCCGTATTATGACTGATTATACTGTTCGTAATGCAAACGGAACAATTCTCCAATTCTTATACGGTGAAGATGGTTTCGATGGTGCAAAGATTGAAAAACAAAAATTGACTTCGCTCGGCAAGAGTGACAAGGAATTATATGACATGCATCACTTGAATATGGACGATGATTACTTACGAACTGTCTATTTGGACGAAATTGTCCGCGATATCTTGTCACACAAGGAATTACTCGAAGAACAATACAAGAAACACTTGAATAAGATTATATCCGACCGCGACTATTACTTTGAACACATCTTCAAAGGAAAGATGGACCAAGAACTATATGCGCCAATTAATATCCAACGTCTTGTCGATAGTGCATCACAACGTTTCAGTAACAAGACTGGATTATCCGACTTACATCCGCAATACGTATTCAATCGTTTAGACGAATTGGAAAAGTCATTAACGATTACAGAAAAATTCAAAGGCAACGAACTGATTATGGTTCTTGCACACTTGCGTTTATCGCCAACATTATTAAATAAGACAAGAATTAATAAACTTGCATTTGATTATATTATCGCATCGATACAAGAACAATTCCATCGCGCAATCGCACATCCTGGCGAATTAGTTGGAACAATTGCAGCTCAATCTATGGGCGAACCGAGTACTCAGATGTCGATAGTTGGTTCATCGCACATCGTTATTAATAGTGCAAATAACTATTATAGTGGCGATATTAAGACATTCTGTGACAAGTTGTTTGAAAAGTATAGCGAACAATCACTTCATTATGACAATGATAGTTCTATTCTCGACTTACCAGAAGACTTTTACATTATCGGTGTTAGTCAAGACGAAAAGACTTCATGGAGACGTATTAGTCAAATTAGTCGTCATCCTGCAAACGGCGGTCTTGTTGAAGTTGTAACTCGAACTGGTCGTCGTGTAACTGGAACACTCTCACATTCCTTCTTAACCCGAAGCGAAGAAGGTGTCGTTCCAATCCTCGGAAGTGACTTAACGATTGGATTACGTATTCCTATTGCAAAGACTATCCCTGAATTACCAAATCCAATCTATACAACAACAGTTGAAACCGACCGCGATACATTGACATTCGACCTTGACCGAAAGTTCGGTTGGATATGCGGTATGTATTTAGCAGACGGTTCAATTAAACCAAATTCGAACATTATCAGTATTTCAAAAGTCGATAGTAAAGTCGAAGAATTATGTCGTGAATTCTGCGATAAGTATGAATGTAAATTTTCGAATAAACAATGGGAAGGTGAATACGGTCAAACTAAAGACAACAACATACACTCCAAAGCAGTCATGGTATTTATCCGCAATCACTTTGGAACAGGAACAATGGAAAAATCAGTTAGTCCATTTATCTACAATACAAACAAAGAGTTCATTCAAGGTATTGTTGCTGGTTTCTTCGATGGTGACGGCAATATAGACGCATCAAAACAAATGATTCGTTGTGGTTCTCGAAACAAAGAATTGCTACATCATATTGCTCGATTATTAGGTTTCTGCTCAATATTCGCAACATTCTGCGAAGAAAAATCATGTAATTATCCAGGCAAGGTATTCTATACGTTACAAATACCAAAGAATCTCGCAGTCAATTTCAAGGAATGCGTCGAACTATGTATTCCACATAAAGTTTCAGCTCTGCAATCGATTGTGAATTATGTATCGAATCCTGACCGTCGTAATTGCACGGAATATATTGATACAATTCCTGTAGTTGGTAATATAATTTCGACAATCGCACGATTACTAAAATTATCGGACCGCTCTGAAAAATACAGTAAATGGTCCAGAAAAGAAAGTATCGGTCGAATGACTTTTAATAGATACTATGAAGAATTTAAAGGTATTATTAATGGAAATTCGATTGATAGTAATATACGTTCAGAAGTCGATTCATATATGAAGATGATGAAGATGGCAGTCGATTCGAACGTATTATGGGACGAAATCGTCGAATTAAAGTATATCGATGACCCACAAGAATACGTATATGACTTTACCGTGCCAGGCAATGATAGTTTTATGATTGACGATAATGTTTTAGTGCATAATACGTTAAACAGTGTTGATTGGAACACTAAAATCGTAATCATGTGTGACGGTAAAATCGTTACACCGCAAATTGGTGAATGGATTGACGAATACTATACCAAGTGTAACCAATCAAAAGTCCAACACTTGGAAAACAACCAAATCTATATTGAATTAGACGACGGTCACGACTGGAAAGCATGTTCATGTGACGAACAAGGTAACATGGTATGGACCAAATTAGAAGCAATTACACGCCATCCAGTTATTAATCATGACGGGACTGATACAATATTAGAAGTCGAACTGGAATCAGGAAGAACTGTTCGTGCAACAAAAGGTAAATCATTCCTAACTCTTATTGATGGTAAGATACAACCGTATGACGGTTATGACTTAAAAGTCGGTGATATTTTACCAATTGCAAATAGTCTTGCATTAGAACAAGTCGGATTAACCATCGATGATGTTCAAACGGCGGACTTACAACTTATCGCGCAACACAAACAATATATCTATACTGAAAACGGAATCCAAGAAGTGGATTCAATCGGTAATGAAATGAATGACATCGTATGGGATAAAGTCAAATCCATTACAGAAACCCGTCCAATACACGGATGGATGTATGATGTTACCGTAGAAGGAACACACAATTTCTTAACGGCAAATGGTATCAATATGTTCGATGAAATGCGTCGAAAACAGGAGGCCTTAAAAGGGTGCAACCTCCTAGTAGGAAATCAGATATAAACTATTACTGGTATCCTGCAAGACAACCTGGATGCGGGAAGTCCCTTAGAGCTCTAACTACCACTCTTGTTACGAAAGTTTCAAGAGGAACTCGGTTAATTGCCGACCTCCAATGGTAATAAGGTTAGAGATTGGGTAATCCGCAACTCATCTTCTACGTCCGCTATGATAGGATACGAAGAGGGTTCAACGAACGCAAAGGTGTCGGTATATGATGACGGTCTAATCAACCCGAGTATGCTTAAGGTACGTTCTGGCCTCATAGGAAACTATGTGGAATAACCGACCTTCCATTTAGCCGGCGTAGCATCAAAGTCCAGTGTGAATCAAGGTGTTCCTCGTTTCAAGGAATTACTCAGCGTCACACGAAATATCAAAGCGCCATCCATTACAGTTATATTAAAAGAACCATATTGTTACAACAAGGAACAATCCCAAAAAGTTCTTAATGAACTCGCAATTACCACCATTAAACAAATCACCAACTCATCCGAAATTCACTTTGACTCGAAGAGTATATTGAATCAAGGTTCCAGTATTCAAGAAGATGCCGGAATCATGAACGTCTATAAAGAATTCGAAGCAATCGCATCAACGAATCAGAAATCCACCATCTATAGTCCATGGGTTCTCCGTCTGAAACTCGACAAGATGAAGATGATGGACAAGAATTTACAGATGGTCGATATCTATCACGCAATCGTATCGCGATTCAATATGGACCGCGAAGATGTCCATTGTATATTCACCGACGACAACGCAAGTGATCTCGTCCTACGTCTCCAATGTGTCATGTCGTCCGAAGAAGAAGACGCAAACTGCGACCAAGAAGACATGATATGTATGTTGAAATCGCTCGAAAAGACTATATTGAACGACATCATATTAACCGGTGTCAAAGGCATCGATTCCGCATCGATGTATCCAGAACACAACTATAGCACATACGACCCAGTATTAAAAGAATTCCACAAGAAGACTCAATGGATTATCAATACCGATGGAACAAACATGTCCGACGTATTCATGCATTCCGCAGTAGATCCATATATGACATTTTCGAATGACGTCTATGAAGTCTATGAAACACTCGGTCTCGAAGCTGCTCGTGCATGTCTATACAATGAAATCTTCTCCGTATTCAGTGCAGGTGGTGCATATGTTAATTCGCGCCACATCCAACTACTTGTCGATATCATTACAAACCGCGGTGGTTTAATGTCGATTGACCGACATGGTATCAACAAGAGTGACCGCGGTCCATTATTCAAGACCAGTTTCGAAGAAACACATGATATCATTGCTCGTGCATCCATATTCTCCGAAGTCGACCGTGTCCAATCCGTATCTGCCAATATTATGCTTGGTAAATCGGTCGGAATCGGAACCGGTAGTGTCGATTGTCTCCTCGATGAAGAACGATACATCGAACTATTGATGAAACGCCCAAGTCAAAAGAAGGAAGAAGGTGCAAAAGAAAAAGTATCATTGTCCGACAAGGAACAATTCGCAACTCAATATTGCGAACAATTATTCTAATGGACGCACCGTTACACCCTATGGGCACTTATTGAAAAACATATAAAAAACAATATATTTTTTCAATTATTCAATTCATTAAATTTGATTATCGTCATGACCATGAATAATACAATACAAAACAAAAAAATGTCTTCAACCTCTTCTAATAAAATAAAATGTTCAGAATGTGGTCTATTTGGTCATAATAAACGAACTTGTAAAACAACTACATCTTCGGTATCATCCGATACGAGTAAAATACGACAACGCAAAAAGGGACCTCGTAAAGACGGACCGCGTAACCGAGGAACAGGTGCCGGTGTCGATAAAAATGGATTATATGGATTATACTAAAATATAACATTACACTTAAAATACTGATATAAAGATATGTCCTTTTCTATTAAATAGAACATAATAGTTCCCGGATAATGATGTATATCCGAT
>Ga0315900_10000271_pt1 | contig 92647 bp, 73 predicted proteins | sample LakEriMetagenome_FD_203521 | JGI IMG/M metagenome (GOLD analysis project Ga0315900, IMG submission 203521) | Freshwater fungal communities from buoy surface, Lake Erie, Ohio, United States - Buoy 12 MA114 | ecosystem: Environmental > Aquatic > Freshwater > Lake > Lake biofilm | place: USA: Lake... | reverse complement strand
CGAATCAGAGGCTTTTAATTTATTAATGAAAGACAGCGTTCGTTGTATTGTGGTTCCGCGCAAAATAAACGATGCCGAAACAGCTGAACTCAAAAAAATTCCGATTAGTCCTCGCAATATCTTAATTGCAAACGATGCTGTGGCATTAATAGTAAACAACGAAAATAAAGACACATTAATTACTTACGAAAAACTGGAACAGATTATCTCAGGAGAATTTACCAACTGGAATCAATTGTCGAAAAACTCAAACATTGGAGACCTTAACATTGTATTTGATGCCAACGGATCCAGTACGGCTCGTTATCTTCAAGAAAAATTAAACAAGAATAAACCACTGCCTAAAAACTGCTTTGCTGTAAAATCAAATGCGGAGGTAATTGATTATGTAGAGAAAAACAAAAATGCACTTGGAGTAATTGGTGTTAACTGGGTTTCGGATGCCGAGGACCCCATGGCACAATCTTTCCTGAAACGAATTAATGTGGTATCGATTTCTGCTCCCGATACCGGCATAAACGACCCGGAATACGTAAAACCTTACCAGGCTTATATTGCAACTCGCCAATATCCTTTACTTCGTGAAGTTTTTATTGTAAGCCGGGAGGCACGCACAGGCTTAGGCACGGGCTTTGCTTCCTTTGTTGCAGGTGAAAAAGGACAACGTATTATTTTAAAATCGGGTTTATTGCCCGCAACAGCTCCGGTTAGAATTATTCAGTTTAAAAAATAGATTATATCCTAAAATATGAAAAAGAAAACACTTGTTGTATTATCAGCTTTATTATTAAGCTTTCATACAAAAGCACAAACTATTGACGAAGGAATTAAGGCCTGGGAAAATGATAAATTAAATAAAGCCGCGTCTATATTCAGAACGTTAGCAAAGGGAAATAACCCCGAAGCAAACTACTATCTGGGTAATATTTATTTAGAATTTGAAAGACCCGATTCGGCTAAAATGGCATTTAACGACGGTATTACCAAGAATCCAAGCAACCCCTATTGCTATGTTGGTTTAGGAAAAATTGCCTTAAATGACAAAAACGGAACAGAATCAAAGAAAAATTTTGATAAAGCACTGATTATTACCAAAGAAAAAGATGCCAAAGTACTTAACGCAATCGGTAGCGCATACTCTACCGCCGATATTAAAGAACCAAAGAAAGCTATTGAATATTATAACAAATCGCTTGCGCTAGATAAACGAAATCCCGATACTTTTTTAGGATTGGGTGATGCTTATCTTGACGATTTACAGGGCGGACCCGCTATCACTAATTATGAAAAGGCACTCGAGATAAACAATAAACTACCTAAACCCTATTTACGTATTGGTCAGGTGTATGTCCGCTCTCGTAACTGGTCCACCGCCGAAGAGAATCTTAAAAAAGCTATAGAGCTGGATCCTGGCTACTCTATCGCCTACAAAGATTTAGGCGAGTTGTATTATAAACAACGCAAATATGATAAAGCAGCCGAAGCTCTTAAAACTTATATTGATCTTGCGGACAGAAATGTTAGTTCATTAACTAAATACGCTTATGCTTTATTCCTGAATAAGGACTACGATAATGCATCAAAAACTATAAACGAAGTAATAAAATTAGATTCCTCTAATTATGTAATGAAACGTTTATTAGGTTATTCGTATTACGAAACCAAAAAATACCCTGAAGGATTGAGTTACATGAACAAATTCTTTGCTCAGGTAAAACCCGAAAAAATAATTGCTTCTGACTACACCTATTATGGAAGACTTTACAATAAAACAAACAACGATTCCTTAGCCGCGCTAAATTTTGAAAAGTCATTAGCCATAGATACAGGAGATGTTGAAGTTTTAGGCGAACTTGCAGATGTTTACACCCATTGGAAAAAATATCCCCAAGCCCAAACAGCTTATACCAAGAAAATTAAATCATTAAAAAACCCATCGGCACTTGATTATTTTGGATTGGGTAAAGCCTACTATTACGATAAGAAATATACAGAGGCAGATACTGCTTTTGCCTCAGTTATTGCAATTAAGCCAGATGTAACCATTGGCTACTTGTGGAGATGCCGTTCTAAAATAAAAATTGGAGATGTTAACTATGAATTATGTAAACCTTACGCAGATAAATTTATTAGTCTTGCTTATGGCCCAGACGGAAAATTAAATCCTAAAGTTCAAACAAAAGAAATAATTGAAATATTGCAATACGAAGCATCCTATTTTGCTGCCAAAGAAGATATGGTAAAAGTAAAAGAATATTTAAACAAGATACTGGAAACAGATCCCAATAATAAGGAGGCCAAAGACATGTTAAGTAAATTAAAATAATTCTTTTATTTATATATAAAAGTTTAGATAGAGTGCAGTTAGCCTAACGGTTATCTGCACTTCTTTTTTAGGCATAATAGCAAAAAATAGTTGGTAAAAAGCTCTATAACCCTTTATGCTATTGGGCTACAAGAAAGTTTAGTGAAAGTCGTTTCACTAAACTTTTTTTGTATATGAAAAAACTTAAAAAAAACGCTGTTGGGCATGTGGAAGTCTGTCGGTTATTCGCTGGGGAAAACAACTCGGAAAGCAAAGATTCTTATTGGTTTATATATGGGTTTGAGCTAATTTGGGAAGGGGATTACTATTATTTGGCTTTAGGTTTCTTATCACCTTTGAAGCTCATGTACATAGCAAAACCAACTATAATTCCAACGCCGCCAATAATTAAGAAAGTAACCATGGAAGAGTCGTCACCCTTCTTCAATTCTTTAAACATGGCCTGCATAGCTGAATTTGGTTTTTTACTTTCCTCGCAAAAACCTTTAGAAGCGACAAAAAGCATTAAAAATGTGATGATTAGAAAAGTAACCGCGTTATTTAAAAACATGTTTGCTTTAAATTTATTTTCGGTTTTCATTTTGTTAAAATTTTAGATAAATATATTTATTTTACGACCAAGGTATAGTATTATTAGATTAATTTATTATTAAGACTTTGTTGATAAATAAATCTTTTTTTATAATAACGTAAAAAATACTATATTTGTGCACCAAAAATAAAATAAATGTACGAGGGGACCCTAAAAGTCCCCTCAGTTATTTAAAAATGTTAGCTAAAAACTTAATAACCAGCATCATACAAGATTTCTTTGAAGGGACCGATTTTTTTGTGGTAGATGTTTCTATAAGCGGTTCGGATAAAATTAGTGTGTTTTTTGAGAAAATGAACGGTAGAGTTACCATTGAAGACTGCGTTAAATTAAGTAAACACATTGAGGCCGGTTTAAATCGGGATGAGCACGACTTTGAACTAGAGGTTTCTTCGGCCGGAATGGATGAGCCGTTTAAGGTTATTGGGCAATATTACAAACACCAGGGGAAGGAAGTTAAGGTAATAACAAACGATGGTAAAAGACACGATGGAATTTTAAAAGAGGTTTCAGCAGACTCTATTTTGCTTGAAACGTCTGAGAAAGTAAGAGAGGAAGGAAAGAAGAAGAAAATAATTATAACTCAAGAAGAACGATTAAGCTTTGATCAAATAAAACAAACAAAAAGAATAATTAAATTTTAAATAATAACAAAAATGGCAAACATCAATTTAATTGAATCATTTTCAGAATTTAAAGAGTTTAAAAACATTAACCGAGAGGTAATGATGAGTATTTTGGAAGATGTTTTTAGAAGCATGCTGGTTAAACGATTCGGTACGGACGAGAACTTTGATATTATCATTAACATAGATAAGGGGGATCTAGAAATATGGAGAAACCGTGAAATCGTTGATGATGAGTTTGCGGAAGACAGTTTTGATTACGATGAAAATCGTCATATTTCTTTAACGGGAGCCCGTAAAATTGAACCCGATTTTGAAATTGGTGAAGAAATTACAGAAGAGGTTAAGCTTGAAGATTTTGGTCGCCGTGCCGTTTTGGCTATGCGCCAGAATTTAATGAGTAGAATTATGGATTTAGAAAAAGACGGTATTTATAAAAAGTACAAAGATAAAATTGGAGAAATTATAACCGCGGAAGTTTATCAAGTTTGGAAAAAGGAAATACTGGCTTTAGATGAAGATGGTAACGAACTCATTCTTCCAAAAAACGAACAGATCCCTTCCGATTATTATAAAAAAGGAGATCATGTAAAAGCTGTTGTGGCTCGTGTTGATATGAGAAATGGTGTTCCTTTAATTGTTCTTTCCAGAACCTCTCCTAAATTCCTCGAGAAACTATTTGAAATGGAAGTGCCTGAGGTTTTTGATGGGCTTATCACCATTAAGAAAATTGTTCGTGAACCCGGCGAAAGAGCTAAAGTGGCGGTTGAATCTTACGACGATAGAATTGATCCCGTTGGGGCTTGTGTGGGAATGAAAGGATCTCGTATACACGGCATTGTAAGAGAGTTGAAAAACGAAAATATTGATGTGATTAACTATACCAATAATCCAACTCTTTTTATTCAACGTGCTTTAAGTCCGGCTAAAATTACAACTATTAAGTTGGACGACGACACCAACCGTGCCGAGGTTTATTTAAAACCCGATCAGGTTTCTCTGGCAATTGGTAAAGGTGGACATAACATTAAACTTGCCGGAAAATTAACCGGATATGAAATTGATGTTTACCGCGAAGGCGATGTTGCCGGAGAGGATGATGTGGATTTAGATGAATTTGCTGACGAAATTGAACCGTGGATTATCGATGAGTTTAAAGCAATTGGTTGCGATACTGCTAAATCGGTTTTAGATTTAAGTGTTGAAGACCTTGTAAAACGCACCGATTTAGAGGAAGAAACTATTAACGAAGTGAGAAGCATTTTACAAGCTGAGTTCGAATAACAGGATATTATTTGAACCGGATTTAATGTAAACATAAAAAACTGAAAAATATGGCGGAAGCCGAAATTAAAAGATTAAGTAAGGTAGCAAAAGAACTAAATGTTGGGATTGCTAATATTGTTGAATTCCTGTCCGATAAAGGTCATGAAATAGACAAAAATCCTAACACCAAAATAAGCGCTGAGGTATACGACCTCTTGGCTCGCGAATTTCAAGGCGACAAAGCTGCAAAAGATCAGTCGCAAAAAATATCTGTAGCTAAACGTCCGGCCACCAAAGAAACATTGGCAATAGATGAAGATCGAACGGTACTTGTTAACGAAAAAACACAACCCGTTAAAGAAACGCCCGAAATTCTTATTAAAAGCGTTCAGGTTGAGGCCAATGAGCCTAAAGAGGAAAACGTTAGTGCCTATGAAACTATTAAAGTAAAAAGCGACGATGATATTAATGTAAAAGTTTTAGGTAAAATTGATCTGGCATCAATGAACCTCAAAACCAAGCCGGGTAAAAAAACAAAAGCCGAAAAAGAAGCTGAAGAAGCAACTGAAAAAACTAAAAAAGCTGCGGCTAAAAAAACCAAAAGTTCAAAAGAAGAAGAGAGCATTAGTAATGAGGTGGTTGAAGAAAAAATTGAACCCCCAGTTATTACAGAGGTTCCTAAACCAGCAACTCCTGCCCCTCCTCAGGAAGACTTTTTGGAAACTAAATTTGAGAAGCTTGATGGGCCAACTATTGTTGGTAAAATTAATCTTCCGGTTAAAGACGACAAAAAGAAAAATCCGGTAGCATCTTCATCTGCTTCAGAGCTAGATAAGAAAAAAAGAAAAAGAATTAAGAAAGGTGCTATTGATGTAAATAAAATGAGCTCCGATAATAAACCGGGTGGTGGAAATACCGGTTCCTCACCGGGTGGTGGTAATCGCTTTGGGGGCGGACAACAAGGTGGTGGCAGATTTGACAGGGGTAATAAGTTTGGTGGAAAACCCGATAATCGTAAAAAAGAGGAAGTAAAAACTGAAATTTCTGATGAAGAAATTCAAAAGCAAATTAAAGAAACGCTTGCTCGTTTAAGCGGTGGTGGTAAATCTAAGTCATCAAAATTTAGAAGAGAAAAGCGCGATAATATCCGTGCCGAAATAGAAGAGAAAGAAGCTCGTGCAGAAGAAGATAAAAAGGTTTTAAAAGTTACTGAATTTGTATCCGCTAATGAGTTGGCAAAAATGATGAATGAGTCGGTTACAAAAGTAATTTCCACTTGCATGAGTTTGGGAATGTTTGTGTCTATTAACCAACGCTTAAATGCCGAAGTAATCTCTATTGTAGCTGAAGAATTTGGTTATCAGGTAGAGTTTGTAAGTGCAGAAGATACCGTTAAAACAGAGGAAGAAACGGACAAAGCAGAGGACCTTAAATTTCGTGCGCCTATAGTAACGGTTATGGGTCACGTAGATCATGGTAAAACCTCTTTGCTAGATTATATTCGTAAAGCAAATGTAATTGCGGGTGAAGCCGGTGGAATTACCCAGCATATTGGAGCCTATAGTGTTGACTTGGTTAACGGTAAGCGCATAGCCTTCTTAGATACTCCGGGCCACGAAGCATTTACTGCCATGCGTGCTCGTGGTGCACAAATTACAGATATAGTAATTATCGTAATTGCTGCCGATGATAGCGTAATGCCTCAAACAAAAGAAGCTATTAACCATGCACAGGCAGCAGGAGTTCCGATTATTTTTGCTATTAATAAAGTTGACAAGCCCGACGCTAATCCGGATAAAATCCGTGAACAGTTAGCACAAATGAACATCCTGGTTGAAGAATGGGGCGGAAAATATCAGTCTCAGGAAATTTCTGCTAAAAAAGGTTTAAACATTGATGCACTTTTAGAAAAGGTTTTACTAGAGGCTGAGTTATTAGATTTAAAAGCAAATCCGGATAAACTAGCGCAGGGTACAATTATAGAGTCTTCATTAGACAAAGGCCGCGGATATGTAGCCACCATCATGGTTCAAAGTGGTACTTTACGTATTGGTGATGTGGTGCTTGCAGGATCTGCTTTTGGTAGAGTTAAAGCCATGTTTAACGAGCGTGGCGCTCCAATTAAAATTGCAGGCCCTTCTACACCGGTTGTTATGCTTGGTTTAAACGGAGCCCCACAAGCTGGAGATAAATTTAAAATATATGCTGATGAACGCGAGGCTAAGGAGATTGCAAATAAACGCATGCAGCTCATTCGCGAACAAGGTGTTCGTACGCACAAGCATATTACACTGGATGAGATTGGCCGCCGTTTAGCTATTGGGGATTTTAAAGAACTTAACATTATTGTTAAAGGTGATGTGGATGGTTCTATTGAAGCGTTAACCGACTCCTTGCTAAAACTATCTACAAACAGCATACAGGTAAATGTTATTCATAAATCGGTTGGTCAGGTTTCAGAAAGTGACGTTATGTTGGCTTCTGCCTCAAACGCTATTATTGTGGCGTTTAACGTTAGACCATCATCTGCCGCAAGAAAACTTGCAGAACATGAGGAGATTGACATTCGATCATACTCCATTATATACGACGCAATCAATCAGGTTAAAGCAGCTATGGAAGGTATGCTGGCGCCAGAATTTGAAGAGAAAATTGTGTGTAATGTTGAGGTTCGCGAGGTGTTCCGAATTTCTAAAGTTGGAACAATTGCAGGTTGTATGGTGTTAGATGGTAAAATTACTCGTAATACAAAAGTTCGTGTAATTCGCGATGGTATTGTTATACATACCGGTTCGCTTGGATCGTTGAAACGTTTTAAAGATGATGTAAAAGAAGTAGTGGGCGGATACGAATGTGGTTTAAATATTGACGGATTTAATGACGTTAATGTTGGTGATATTATAGAGGGTTATGAAATGGTAGAGATTAAACGTAAACTTTAATCAAAATATTCTTTTTTTTTAAAGGCTTTTTCTGAATCAGAAAAAGCCTTTTTTATACTTTATAATACACTAAACCTGGTTATTTGATGCTCGTGCTTTATAACTATAATTAAAAACATTTAACTCTATTACCTTTTATATAAAGTGGAACTCTTGGGATATATGGCTGCAATTATCATTGGGATTAGCCTGGGGTTAATTGGAGGTGGGGGATCAATTTTAACCGTTCCTGTTTTAGCCTATTTAATGGGTATAAGCCCTCTAATTGCCACTTCCTATTCATTATTTATTGTAGGCATCTCGTCATTAATTGGAGTAGTTACTTTTATTAAGCGGAAAAGCATAAACTATTTAGCGGCAATTATATTTGCTCTTCCTTCGTTTATTGCCGTTATAATTGCTCGATCATTAGTGCTTCCTCTTCTTCCCAACCAAATAAAAATTTATACGCTTATGGTTATTAGTAAGGACAGTTTACTTATGGTTGTGTTTAGTTTACTCATGATTTCTGCCTCTTATTTTATGATTAGAGTTAAAGAGGTAACCCCTCTAAAAGCGCAAAACATCAATAGCCAGCGTAACCGAATTAAAATTGGCTTAATTGGTTTAATTGTAGGTTATTTAAGCGGAATGGTAGGTGCCGGTGGTGGCTTTATAATTATTCCGGCCTTGGTTTTATTTGCCGGTTTAGAAATGAAAACCGCGGTAGGCACTTCCTTGTTAATTATTGCTTTTAATTCGTTAATAGGTTTTGTAAGTGGTCTTCATCATCAAACAATAAACTGGTCGTTTCTTCTTCTCTTTACCGCATTCTCGGTGCTGGGAATAGTTTTGGGTTCGTATTTAACAAACTTTATTGAAGGAGATAGGCTTAAAAAAAGTTTTGGTTTTTTTATATTAGCAATGGGAGTGTTTATTCTACTTAAAGAAATTATTATTTAAAAGGGTAAAATTAATTAGATAGTTAAACTATTAAACCTTAATTATGAAAATAGAACAATTATATACAGGATGTTTGGCTGGCGCAGCCTACTATATAGAGTCGGAAGGGGAAGCCGCAATTATTGACCCTTTAAGAGAAACCACTCCCTATATTGCAAAAGCAGAAAAAAATAAAGTTCAAATAAAGTTTGTGTTGGAAACTCACTTTCATGCCGACTTTGTTTCAGGACATATTGACCTTGCGAAGAAAACGGGTGCAAAAATAATTTTTGGCCCTACGGCTCAACCTAACTACGAGGTTCTTATAGCAAAAGACAACGAAGAATTTAAAATAGGTAAGCTTCGAATTAAAGCTATTCATACCCCCGGCCATACTCCCGAAAGCACCTGCTATTTGTTATATGATGAAAACGGAAAAGAATATTGTTTGTTTACAGGCGATACGCTTTTTATTGGCGATGTAGGAAGACCGGATCTGGCTTTAAAAGGTAATTTAACAGAGAATGATCTTGCTGGAATGCTGTTTGATAGCCTTCACAATAAAATTATGAAGCTACCCGACGAAATAATTATTTACCCTGGCCATGGAGCTGGTTCAGCTTGCGGTAAGAATATGAGTAAGGAAACCTTTGACACACTTGGTAATCAGAAAAAGTTCAATTACGCCTTAAGAGCAAAAGATAAAAACGAATTTATAAAAGAAGTAACAACGGGTCTTTCAAAACCACCTCAATATTTCCCTAAAAATGCTGTTCTAAATAAAATGGGTTACGAAAGTATAGATGATGTTATGGTAAGAGGAACAAAGAAACTAACTCCAGACGAGTTTGAACAAGCCGTTGAGGAACATCACGCCTTAATATTAGATGTAAGAAATCCCGCGGTATTCTCCTCTGTCTTTATTCCCAATTCAATTAATATTGGAATAGACGGACAATTCGCGCCATGGGTTGGTGCTTTAGTTACAGATTTAAAACAGCCCATTGCAATTATTGCCGATAATGGACGAGAGGAAGAGGCGGTGCTTAGATTAGCCAGAGTTGGCTATGATAATTGTATTGGATATTTAGAGGGAGGGATAGAAAGCTGGATTAATGCCGGTAAACAAACCGATGCTATTATGCAAATAGAGGCTAATTTATTTGTAGATCTATCCCATTCAAAAACTCTTCAGGTTTTAGATGTGCGCAAAAACAGTGAATATATCTCGGAGCACATAAAAGGCGTTGAGAACTTTCCACTTGATAATATTAACGACAACATGGGCTATATAGATCGCCACAAAACTTACTATATTCATTGTGCCGGCGGATATAGATCCATGATTGCTGCTTCTATTTTAAAGGCTCGGGGGTTTAGTAATGTTATTGATATAGCGGGGGGGCTTAAAGCAATTAAAGATACGGGTAAAGCAAATCTAACGGATTACGTATGTCCTTCGTCGTAGTTATAGTATTGAAATAAAGTAAAATTGTACTATTATCTTTTTTAATTTAATAAAATGAAAGATAAATCAATTTTAGTATTATCACTTAAAACCTGAAGGTTAATAGGGCAGATTAAAATACTCTGCCATTTCTACAAGCGTTTGGCGTGTACGTTTAAGATTTGAATTTTTTAACGTGCGCTCTAAATTAGAGGCGTATTTTTCTTTGTACTGATTTTTACCCGAAGCTAGCCATTGAGACATGTAATAGAAAGCACAAATGGTTATATCGTTTTCCTCGTTTGTAATATTATCGCTGGTTAATTTCTTGTAACGTTTAAAAGACTCCGAAACATTTTCATAATCCTTTAAAGCAAAATAACCTATAATAAGTGTTGCAAAAATTGAATCGTGATATTTCTGAAAAGAAATTTGTTGATAGGCTACCAACGTTTGTTCTATAAGGTCCGTGGCCTTTTTAAGGTCTTTTTTATCTCCAAGCAACAACAAGGCTCCATACAAGCTAATAAGATTAACCCGCTTAATGTGGAAGCCCTCGTCCCAGAAATTTTTTGCCAGCAACTCTTCACACCTTAATCTTAAAAAAGCAATTCTTTCTCTGGTATCAGGCGGTATAGATGACGTGTAATTATCCTTATATACATCCAGATGCTGAGAAATATAATGACTGGTTTGAACAGCCAATGCAAACATTTCGGGGATATTTATAAAGTTTTTCCAAAACAAAACATGATCGGCGCTTTTCATTATGTTTAATGTTTCCTCCATTACCTGCTCTGTACTCATGTTGTGGAACATATATTCCATTTTAACACTGTATAATTTAAACAGAATATCTTCAAGAAAAGGAAAAACAACAAAAGCGTTTTTATCGAGCTCCTTCTCCAGATCTAACAACTCATCAAATTTTTCTTTAGAGAAAAAGCTAGGGTCCTGCAAAAAAGTAAGCGAATAAATTTTACCGTAACGAGCTAAAAAACGAACATTAAACTCAGCGTGATTTTCATACTTTTCAAAGAAATTTTGATGGGGCTCTAAAGATTTCGTGTTAAAATTAGATTTATTTTTAACGTTAAAATTAGTCCTCAAATACAAGTAGATATTATTGAAAATCTTTTCGCTTTCGAGTACCTCATCAATTTGCTTGTGAAACTTAAGTGTTTGGTTTTTTTGTTCCAGATGAAACGATTGTTGAGCAAAAAACTTAAGAACGGCCACCAGGGTAACCCTGTCTTCAATTTTTTGAGCTACATCGAGCAAAATTTCAGCAATTTTATTTGCCTCTTCTCTAAATCCTTCGTTAATTAATTGCTCTATTTTAGAACGGTTGTGCGATAAATAATTCGGGTAATTTCGGGCTAGGTAGAAACTTAGTTTTAACGTATGATGAGCTAACTGAAAAAAATTCTTCTTCGCCTTCTCATCGCTTTTTCCATAAATGGCTTTACAAATAACATCAGAGTCGGGTTGATTGTTTCCATATTTAGCAACCTCGTCAACTAACTTTTTAGGCAGATTAGCTTTGGAATCTTCCAAAAACTGTTTAAATGCATTTAGATGAAACTCATCTAATAAAACAACTAATTTCTGAATAATAAGCATAAGCCAAAACGGATAATTCCCTAAGTTAATTCAATTATCTGAATTTTAAAATAAAACGAGATTAAAAGCTAAAATTAGTGTATAAATGAAGGTCGTAACCCATTAACAATCTTCATTATTTCTTTTTAGACACCGCCTTCTTCTTGTCCTCCATTGCTTCCGGATTACAAACTTTACATGCACTATATCCTTTTTTTCGGGCCTCTTTTAACTGAATTCCCGACTTACCCGTTTGGCTCAAGGAACAATTTTTCTTATGAAATTTTTTTCCGTTTTCTGATATATAAACAGTTTGAGCACCTAAAAAACTGTAAATAAAAAACAAAAGAATTATGCTTAATACTCGCTTCAACATTTTTATTTCTGTCTTCTGGATTTTTCTTTAATGATAAGTGATAATTCTCTGCCGGTTTGTCCCTTAACACTGGTGTTCTCCTGGGCTCTTCTAATCAAATATGGAAGGACTTCATTAACGGGGCCATACGGAACATATTTAGCAACATTATAGCCGTTGTAGGCCAGGTTATAGCTTATGTGGTCGCTCATGCCCAGAAGTTGGGAAAAGAAAATATTCTTGTTGTGTTTATCAACTTTAAACTCGCTTATTAAGTCGGCCAATATTCTGCTACTTTCCTCATTGTGTGTGCCTGCGCATAATCCAATTTTACTAATGTTTTCTATACAGAACCGAAGGGCTAAATTATAGTCGCGGTCCGTTGCTTCTTTTGTTGGCTGAATGGGATCGGCATACCCTTTATTGAGAGCTCTTTCGCGCTCTTTTTCCATATATGCGCCTCTAACCAGTTTAGCGCCCAAACAATACCCTTTTTCTTGAGCGCGCTTAAAGCTCTCCTTTAAAAAACTTAAACGATCGTGCCGGTATAACTGATAGGTATTGTAAACCAGCGGGCGAACCTTATTAAAATTCTCCATCATCTCGTCTGCAAGCCTGTCTATAGTATTCTGAATCCAACTATCCTCAGCATCAATAAATACTGGTACTTCGTTTTTATAAGCCTCGCTGCAAATTCTATATATACGATTATACAAACGAGCATACTCTGCCTTTTCATCAGTATCTAAATTCTCCAGTTGGTCGTTTGCCTTTTCTAACAACGCAAAGCGCCCCAAACCGGTTACTTTAAATACAGAAAATGGTATATTTTTCTCTCCTTTTGCCCTATGAATGGTTTTAATGGTTTCTTCCGTACAAGAGTCGAAATCGGTTTCACTTTCTTTTCCCTCAATCGAATAATCGAGTATGGTTCCTATTTTAAAATCGCCTAATTCTTTAATGGCGGTATGGCATTCTTCAATAGTTTCTCCGCCGCAGAATTGTTTAAATATAGTTGCTTTAATTGCGGTTTTAATCGGTAAATGCAACTTAATGGCTATGTTCGTAAACTTGGCGCCAAAGTTAACCAGGGCAGGATTAGAAACCATTTTAAACAACCAATAAGATCTATTTAAGTCGGAGTTTGATTTGGATGAAAAAGCCACTTCGGTATTATCAAATGAAAGCATATTTTCCTCTTAGAAATTAGTAAATCAAATATAGCTATTTAGTACCTTTATTCCCTGAGCAAAATTATTCAATATTAGGAAATGAAAAAGTTACAATCCATCGGTTTTAACGTGTATGCGGGTAGTGGTAGTTTAAACCAAATTAACCTCCATATAAAAAAGAGTAATTACTCTTCTGTACACCTTATCTGCGATGATAACACTTTTGCCTATTGCCTACCCTTTTTTTTAGAAAATTGTAAGGAAATCAAATCGCCATACATCATTCAATTACCCGGGGGCGAGAAAAATAAAAATTTAAAAAGCACTCAGCTCATTTGGAAATCTTTAATTAAACAAGGTGCAAACAGAAAAAGTTTGGTTATAAATTTAGGTGGCGGTGTTATTACCGACATGGGAGCCTTTGCGGCGAGCACCTTTATGAGGGGTATTGATTTTATTCAGGTTCCAACTACCCTGCTTGCCATGGTGGATGCTTCTGTTGGCGGCAAAACCGGAGTTGATTTAGGAAAGTTAAAAAACATGATTGGTACTTTTACTCCGCCGGTTATGGTTTGTATCGATTTAGGTTTCTTAAAATCATTGCCTGAAAAAGAAATAAAATCGGGCTATGCCGAAGTAATTAAACATGCATTAATTGCAGATCACAAACAATTTGAAAGGTTAAAAAAAATTAGCAGTTCAAAAATAGTAATTAAAGACGATGAGCTGTTTTTGTCTGTTGCTATTAAGAATAAAATTGTAAAGAAAGATTTTAAGGAAGTAGCGGAAAGAAAACTACTCAACTTTGGTCATACCATTGGCCATGCTATTGAAGGATATTTGCTGGAAACTAAATCATCTTTATTACATGGAGAGGCCATTTTTATTGGTATGATGTGCGAAAATTATATCGCTTTTAAAAAAGGAATTCTTCATAAAAAGGAATTTACTAAAGTTGAATCCTATTTAAAAACACTTATTGTTAAAAATGCTTTTCAGGAGAAAGATTTCTCTAAAATTTTATCTCTAACTAAATTTGACAAGAAAAACACCAATAAACAAATAAACTTTACGCTCTTAACTTCTATAGGAAAAGGACTCATTAATCAAACAGCTTCAGCAGAAGAAATGCACGAGAGTTTAAAATATTATATCTCACTTTAAAGCTTAATGAAAAAATTAATATTTAACCAACGAAATTTATCCGGAGAAATTACGCTTACCAGTTCTAAGAGTATCAGTAATCGTTTACAAATAATTAGAGCCCTTACCAATTCTTCATTCGAAATAAAAAACCTTTCGAGCTCAGATGACAGTCAATCATTATTAAGAATTCTTAATGAATTTAATTCTGCAACCGATAAAGACCATCTTTTTGACGTAGGTCCAGCCGGTACTACTATGCGATTTTTAACTGCCTACTTTTCATGCAGGCCTTGTAGGGTAATAATAACAGGAAGTGCACGAATGAAAGAAAGGCCCATAAAAGAGTTGGTAAATGCTCTTCACAAACTTGGCGCCGATGTTGAATATACCGAAAACGAAGGATATCCTCCGTTGCAAATTAGGGGGAAAAAATTAGATGGCGGAAAAATTGATATTAAAGGCGATATCAGCTCTCAATATCTTACAGCGCTTTTATTAATTGCTCCTTCGCTCAAAAACGGTCTCGAATTATGTTATACAGAGCCGCTGGTTTCTAAACCCTATTTATATATGACTATTGCCTTAATGGAACTTTTTGGAGCTTCCGTTAAATGGAATGGCAACACCATTACCGTTGGCTCTTCGGAATATCTTGCTAAGGATATAACCGTAGAAGCCGATTGGAGCGCGGCCTCCTATTGGTATTTAGTTTGTTTGCTTGCTAACAAATGTACGCTTCGTATAAACGGCTTGCATCAACAGAGTTTACAAGGCGACTCGGTGCTGGCCGAAATATTTGACGAGCTGGGTGTAAAAACTACCTTTGGCAATGGTGGTATTACCATAACCAAACGTGAAAATTTTAAAATACCTACGCACTTTGTGTTTGATTTCTCTAATTGTCCGGACATTGCACAAACCCTGGCGGTTGCTATTTGCGGATTAAAGCTAACTGCAAAATTTACCGGCTTATCAACTTTAAAAGTTAAGGAAACCGACCGAATTTTGGCACTTCAGAACGAGTTATTAAAATTTAACGTTGCTACAAAGGCTACAAGCAGTACGTTAGAAATAGATGCACGTAATTTTAAAGAAGATAAAGACGTGCTTATAAATACATACCACGATCACCGAATGGCAATGGCTTTTGCTCCACTGGGATTAGTTACCGGACAAATATCAATAGAAAACCCTGATGTTGTAAATAAATCGTATCCAGAATTCTGGGACGATTTAAAACTTGTTTGTCATGAATAGTGAAGTAAATATGCGGGAGTTTCAATATGATCTGCCCGAAGAAAGAATTGCTAAATTTCCATTAAAACAGCGCGACGAGTCTAAGCTTCTTGTTTATAAAAACGGCTCTATACAAGATGATGTATTTAAAAATATTGCATCTGCGCTTTCTCCATCGTCTTTACTTATATTTAACAATACGAAAGTAATAAGGGCCCGCCTCATCTTTATAAACGAAAATGGCGCTCAGGTTGAGATTTTTTGTTTAGAGCCATTCGCTAATATTCCCAACGAATTAGCCATGCAAAAAACACATCAATGCACTTGGATTTGTTCAGTTGGAAATTTAAAGAAGTGGAAAGATCATACATTAACCATAAACACAAACAATATTACATTAAAGGCGAGCAAGAGCGAACACACTGCTCAAGATGGGTTTGTAATTGATTTTAGCTGGGGCAACGAAAGAACCTTTGCCGAGATACTGGAAAGTTTGGGTAAAATTCCCTTACCTCCCTATTTAAAAAGAAAAGAGGAAGACGCCGACAGAAACACTTATCAAACTGTTTATGCAGAAGTAAGCGGTTCGGTGGCTGCACCAACTGCCGGCTTGCATTTTACCGAAAACGTTTTAGACAATTTAAAACAAAGTGGTCATAAATTAGCATATACAACACTTCATGTAGGTGCCGGAACCTTTAAACCCGTTAAAAGTGAAAATCTTTCAGCGCATCATATGCATCATGAAGAAATAATTATTACTCACGAATTATTAAATGAAATAATAAATAATAACGGTTTGCTTATTGCTGTTGGAACCACTAGTTTAAGGACCCTGGAAAGCATTTATTGGTTATCTCATTTAATTATTGATAAGGAATTAAAACCTCAGGGCGATTTTTATTACCTATCGCAATGGGCGGCGTATGGTTTACAAAAAGACCACAGTATTACTTTTAAACAATCTTGTTTGCGCTTGATGCATTATTTTGATGCTCATGATATTGGTTTTATTAAAGCTAAAACTCAAATTATTATTTCTCCAGGATACAGAATAAACAGTATAGACGGTATTATAACTAATTTTCATCAACCCGGTAGCACCTTGCTGGTATTAATTTATACCTTAATTGGAGAGGACTGGAGGCTTGTTTACAATCACGCCCTGGAAAATAATTATCGTTTTTTGAGTTATGGCGACAGCTCCTTGCTTTACAAGCGCTAAGCAAAACAAAAATCAACAACTAATGTAGTTGAAGTGCAATAAAACTAATCGGCTTTTTAAATAATTTCTAGATTGACCATTTAAGGTAAACGGATCCCCAGCTAAAACCTCCGCCAAATGCAGCTAAAATAAGGTTATCCCCTTTTTTTAAACGATCCTGATATTCCCATAAACAAATAGGAATGGTTCCACTGGTAGTGTTTCCATACTTTTGTATGTTTAACATAACCTTCTCCGGACCTACGCCGGCACGCTGTGCGGTAGCGTCAATTATACGAATGTTGGCCTGGTGTGGTACCAGCCAAGCAATATCTTCTGAAGTTAAATGGTTGCGTTCCATAATTTCGGCACACACATCAGCCATATTGGTAACTGCAAATTTAAATACGGTCTTGCCTTCCTGATAAACATAATGTTCGCGAGCATCAATTGTTTCGTGAGATGCGGGCTTTAGAGAGCCACCGGCTTTTTGATGCAGATAGTGTCTACCATTACCGTCGGTGCGTAAAATAGAGTCGACAATTCCATTACCGTCTTCACTTGGTTCCAGAAGTACGGCCCCTCCCCCATCGCCAAAAATAATACATGTTTCGCGGTTTGTATAATCGATAATAGACGACATTTTATCTCCGCCATACACAATTACTTTTTTATACATACCGGTTTCAATAAACTTAGATCCGGTAATAAGTGCAAATAAAAAACCGGAGCAAGCCGCATTAATATCGTAGCTTAAGGCGTTTTTAATGCCGAGTTTATCGCAGGCAATTGTTGCCGTAGCAGGAAACTGCATATCAGGAGTTGTGGTCGCCACAATAACACACTCTATGTCCTCGGGTTTTATATTCTTTTTTTCGAGCAACCCTTTAATTGCTTCGTAAGCCATATCGGAGGTTCCCTTTTCGCCTTTCAGAATGTGGCGTTCCTTAATACCGGTTCGAGTTGTTATCCATTCGTCGCTGGTGTCTACCATGGTCTCCAACTCTTTATTAGTTAAGATGTATTCGGGAACCCACGCGTTTACAGCGGTAATGGCAGCTCTTTTCATTAATTGATATTAAGTTTTATTTGTAAGAAGTCTTTTATTCTTTCGCTAAGTTTAGCTTCGGAGATTTGATAAGTAAGTTTAATCATGTTCTTGATGGCTATTTCGTTAGAAATACCATGCCCCACCACTACGTTTGCATTAATTCCCAATATTGGGGTTCCGCCATAAAGCTCGTAATTTAGAGTATCGAAAAATTCATCTTTAATTCCTCTTTTCTTGATTAAAGTGTAAAATGCCTCCGCTTGTTTTAAAATAACATTTCCAACAAAACCCTCGCAAACCAGCACATCAAAATCATCCTTAAAAAAATCACGGCCTTCGGCGTTTCCAACAAAATTAAAGTCTGTTGAGTCTTTCATTAACTGATGGGCAGCCTGTGCTGTTAAATTTCCTTTTTCGGGTTCTTCACCAATGTTAAGTAAGGCCACTTTAGGTTTGGTAATGTTTAAAACGTGTTCGGCATATAATGAGCCCAAAACACCAAACTGATACAACACATCGGGTTTACAATCGGCGTTCGTACCTACGTCCAAAAATATTCCTAATTTACCGGATGGTTTAGGAATAATAGATGTAATACAAGGGCGTATAACTCCGGGAACAGCTTTAACACTGTAATACGCGCCCACCATCATGGCGCCAGTATTTCCGGCACTACAAAAACCCTGAATTTGGTTTTCTTTTAATAAATGGAAGCCTATTCCAATACTTGATTTAGGTTTTTGCTGAAGCGCTTTGGTGGGGTGTTCAGACATTCCGATAACTTCGGTAGTATGAACAATTTGGAAATTGGACTCCTCTGCTCCGTTTTCATTTAAAATCGGAACGATTTCGTCTTTATTTCCAATTAACACCAGACCCGCACCAGCAGGAAGCTCTTTTTGGGCTAAAATTGCCCCTAAAACCGTGGCTTTAGGAGCAAAATCGCCACCCGAAATATCTATACCAACCTTCATAAAGGCTTATAAATATTAAGCCTGAGCTTTTTCCATTACCACCTTACCTTTGTAGTAAAGTTTTCCTTCGTGCCAGTGAGCACGGTGAAATAAATGAGCCTCACCAGTAGTTGGGCAAACCGCAATGGTTGGAGCAGTTGCTTTATAATGCGTTCTGCGCTTATCTCTTCTCGTTTTACTGTGTTTGTGTTTAGGATTTGGCATTTTTATTTGTTTTTAGTTGTTATTATTCAATTTTATATTTTTTAAAGCATCCCAGCGAGGATCTGTTTCTGAGCCGTCGCTGTTTTTGATGTTTATTTTTTTTAGAAACGTTTCCGTTTCTTCATTGCATTTGCCCTTTGGCGTATCGGCGCATTCGCGATGCATGGGTAAAAGCAGATGAATAAATTCGTGAATATGGTTTTTAAGCTCTATGAAGTGTTCGTTAGGGGGTAAAACGATTAGATCTTCGTTTTCATTATCTTGCTCGGTTGATTCTGTAGATTCTTTTGCTACCAATCGAAATTCACCTTTAACTGGAATTGCAATCTCATCTAAACACCTATCGCATTCTACGTTTACAAACCCGTCTAAATTAAAATCCAGAATAGACATTTTAATCTTCTTTTCGAACAAAACGCGAACCTTAACGTTACCTTTTCGGATTTCGCCATATTCAAAACTTTCAAAGAACGAATCGTTTATAATAAACTCAAACTCATGTTTGCCTAAGGGCAGAGAGAGATAATTAATTTGATATGCGTTACGTTTCTCCACTTTCTTAAACAAGAGCGCAAAATTACATAAAATTGTTGAAAAACTAAAAAAAGAGATTAAAATTACGCCGCTTAACGCATTTAATTAGCTGGCAATTAATGATTTTCGAGAATAAAGTTTATTAACAACCCGGCTAAAGTTTTACGTATTTTTTGTTTTAAAAAAATTTAGCCCCTAAGCGGTTTAACCCGACGTTTAAATTAACTTAAGTTTCTGATAAAGTTCTTCTTTATAAGAGCCGCCAATTGGTATAACCTTTTTATCTTCCTCTAGCACTAAGTTTGGAAAATCTATAGACCCTATTTTATCTACCCGAACTATAAATGATCGGTGAACGCGAATAAATTCGTTTTGGGGCAATTTAGCCTGAATATCCTTCATGGTTGAGTGAATGGTGTATCGGGCTGTTTTAGTGTTAATGGTTACGTAATCTTTTAAGGCTTCAATAAAAAATATATCGCTGGTTTTTAGCTTTACAAGCTTGGAGTTTGATTTTATAAAAATTATACCATTACCCTCCATATTCTCAATTATAGAATAAAGAAAATCGCGTTCTTTTCTTACTTGAGATTCTTTCTTGTGTTTATACAAAGCCATTTCGATAGAGGTGTGAAGATCTATTTCTTTAAATGGTTTTATTATATATCCAAACGGTTCGGTTTCTTTTGCTTTGTTTAGTGTTGCCGAATCTGCGTAGGCCGTTAAGAAAACTACTGGTATATCCAACTTGCTTCTTATTTCCATGGCAGCGTCAATTCCGCTTAATTCGCCCTTCAGCATAATATCCATTAAAACTAATTCGGGCTTCAACTCTGTTGCTTTTTCTATAGCCTGTTCGGCGGTTGAGGATACGCCCACAACGTTATATCCTAATTTTTTTAAACTTTGTTGGATGTCTTTCGCTACAATGCTTTCGTCTTCTACCACAAGAATGTTAATACCCTGCATACTAATTAAGTGATTTTTAATTTGTTCTTAAATGTAATAATAAAATTTGTTCCTTCTTCACTTTTAAAATCTAATTTTCCATCCAATTGCCCCGTAAGTGCACTTACCAATTGTAGACCTAAACTATCTGTATTAAACACGTCAATGTTTTTGGGCAAACCAACACCATTGTCTTTAACATAAAGTGTAACCTGATGGTTCTTTTCCCTTAATCCAATGTTTAAAGCACCTTTTTTCATTCCATTAAACGCATATTTAAGCGCATTAGAAATTAACTCATTAAAAATTAATCCGCAAGGAATTGAAGCGTCTAAACTTAATTCCACTTCATCCATTTCAAAATTTATCAGGATCTTATTATTGGAGATCTTGTAAGTGTGAACCAGGTTGGTAACAATATTTCTAAGATAATTAGAAAAATTAATGCTGCTAAAATTTTTAGTTTGATAAAGTGTTTCGTGAATAAACGACATTGATTTTATTCGATTCTGGCTTTCTCTTACAATAGATAACACCGAGGGGTCTTTGGTATAGGTGCTTTGCAGACTTAGTATGCTCGAAATTACTTGTAAATTATTTTTAACACGATGATGCACTTCTTTCAACAAAACCTCCTTCTCTAATGCCGAATGTATTAGCTTCTCTTCAGCAGCTTTTTTCTCGGTTACATCTCGCGTAATGTATGTAACCTCTTCAATAACTCCGTTTGGAAGTATTATTGGATCGAGGTGGTTTTCGAACCAAGTAAAGCTTCCATCCCTATTATTTAATCTGTTTTCGAATGTTATAGATTTTCCGGCTAGAGCTTCTTGGTGATATTGAATCAACTTTTCATACTCTTCGGGTAAATTTTTCTTAAAAAACCCTTTCTTTAAATCGTTTCCAACATACGTTTCCATTCCGGTATGGTTTTTAACGAAACGAAAATAATTATCGTTAAAACTTTTAAGCACATAATCTCTATCGAGTGTAAAAATCATTAAAGAACTGTTCTGAAAAATGGCCTTGATGTGAGCGGCTTGTATTAGAGAATTTTCAATTGCTTTTTTCTTTTCGGTTATGTCGTGCGCAATAACCGAAACCTCTTTTATAATACCTGAAGCTCCAATAATGGGTTCAATATATACTTCGCGCCATAATGTATTTCCTTTTTTATCTAGCAACCCGTATTCGAAATTAGTGCTTTTACCTTTAAACGCGTCTAATAAGCCCTGCTTCCATTGAGAATTGTTAATACTCAATTTATTTAATATTTCGAACAACGTGGTTTTTCCCGTAACAATCTCTATATCTGCGTTCTCTATTATTTTCTTTCTGTAATTTTCATTACAAGATGTTATAACGGATTTATCGTTTAGGGTAAAGATGAGGTGTGAGCTGCTTTCAATTATTGATTTTAGTTTAGCGGCCTGGTTGGCAATTTGTTGTTCAGAAATTTTTCTGTCCGTAATATCGTTTCCTAATGCAGAAACCTCAAACACTTCTAATTTAAGACTAAATATGGGGTATAAATGAATTTCGTACCAATGTGGGTTTCCGCTTGTATCGTTTAAATAAAATTCTAGTTGCTGCGTATTTCCTTTAAAGGCTTCTCGGTATGCTTGTGTCCATAGCTGCAATTGCTGTTGATTACTTATGATTAATTCGTTTAATTTAGTTTTAAACGGATCTATAATTTTATTGAAATGCTTATGAACTATTTCGGAGAAATTGGAGTTAAATGAGGTAAGCATATTGTTTCTGTTAACTGTCCAGATAACATGCGAACTACTCTCAAAAACAGCGTTTAGCTTTGCGGCTTGTAAAAAAACTTTTTCTTCGTTCTTCTTCTTTTGAGTGATGTCTTCGAGGAGAACAATAAAATAATCGGCTTTGTTTTCTGAGTCGCGGGAAACCGAGCTGGTAACCTGTGCGATAACTTCACTTCCACCGGTGTGTATAAAAATTAACTCATCGGAATGGTTGTTTATTTCTCCTTTCAATAATTTTTTTCGTATATCCAGCGCATGGACTAACTCGTCCTTAGCTATAAGTTGATTGGTATATATTTCGATTAAGTTGTTTGGGTTTAATCCCAAAATATTACAAAATCGCTCGTTAGCCTCTAGTATTTTTCCCGACAAGGAAAGTTTAGCAAAACCGATATAGGCTTTATTAAAAAGCGAACGATAATTCTCTTCACTTTGCTTTAAAAGTAATTCGGCTCTTTTCTGCTCGGTGATATCCCTTGAAACACCCATGGTTCCGACAATCTCGCCCTTGTGGTTTTTAATAACCGACGCCGATAAGTTGCATATAAATTGCCTGCCACTTTTATGAACATTTATTACTTCACCCTTATAGTATCCTTTTTCGAATAAATGTTTTTTTATTTCTTCCTGCCGCTTTTTATCAGTAAATAAAATGTCAGCTTTTTTTCCAAGAAGCTCTTCCTGTTTATAACCAAAAACTTCGCTGGCCGCTTTATTTACTTCGGTAATATATCCTTTTTGGTCAGAAGCCATTATAACATCTAACGAGCTTTCTATTAAATTTGAAGAAAACATTTGGGTGGAAATCAATTTATCTTCAATCTTCTTCCTTTGCGCAATTTCCTTAAACAATACTTTATTTGTTTCTTCTGCAATTTCTGCTCTTAAACGCTCGCTCTCTATTAATTTTTTTTGGGTTAAATCGTGAACAACAACTTGAACGCAAGGTTTATCATTAAAATAAATAGGGTTCGCTTTTGTTTCGATGCGCTTAATTTTCCCGGATGGCAGCAGCATGTCAAACTCAAAGAAAGGGAGTTCGTTTCCATTAATTGCCTTACTAATTCGTTTAGCAACTTCTTTTTTATAAGGATTACTAACTAATTCTAAAACATTGAGGCCAATTAATCTTTTGTCGGTTTTTTGTTCTACTAGTTTTAAAACTGAATCGTTTACATATTCTATTATACCCTTGTGGTGAATAATAATACCGTTTGGAGAATTGTCTACTAAATCCTTAAAGGCTCTTTTGCTCTTTATTAATTCCTCCTCTATTGTTTTTTGATCATTAATATTAACGATATACCCTTCAAGCCCAATAAGTTTTCCCCCTTCATTGTATACAGGATGGCCCTGCTCCCACACCCAAATGATTGAATTGTTTTTTCGTTTAATTTGATAAACCAGATTAAATTTTGCTTTATTTCTTAACGCCTCCTGCACTTCATTCCAAACTCTTTTCCGGTGCTCTTTTATGATTAATTCGTTATACGTTACTTTTTTACTTAGAATTTCTTTGTCGGAAAACCCTGTTAATGTTTTAACGGGCTTATTTAAATATTGCATGGTCCAATTTTTATCGTTTGCACAACGATAAATTATACCGTTAATATTACCAACGATTGAATCTAAAAAGCGTTCGTTTTCTTTTAATCTGTTTGCTAAATCAATCTGTTTGGTAACATCTCTAAACACCGAAACCCTTTGGCGTTGACCATCTATAAAAATATATTTTGCTGTGGATTCAATTTCTTTAATTTTTCCTTTTAAATCAACTATTTTAAATAAGATCGGTTGTTTAATTTCATTATTCAGATTTTTTTTTATTATGGGTTTATCTTCTGGATGAACAAAATCTAATATATTTTTATTTATTAAGTTTTCTAATTGGTTAGTGCCTAATATCTGTAATGCAATATTATTTGCATCTTTTAATTTACCATTCGAGCTGATTATTACTCCTTCGTTGGTTAGATTACTTAAAAAATTGAGGCGCGATTCTTTATTTTTTAAAAGTGAAATATCTCTAGAAACACCCGTTAAACCTATCAATTTTCCGCTTTTGTCAAAATTAGGGCTGTAAACTGTTTCTATCCAAACATAATTACCCTTTTTATGCAAACACCTATACTGAGAAATTAATGATTCCTTATTAATAAATAAATTTGATTGATTTAGTTGTTTCTTTCTGTCCTCTGGATGAAGTATTTCATACGATAATGTAGGATTATTAATAAGTTCTTTGGGTTGATAACCTAAAATCTTTTTTAAAGAACTGCTCAGGTACGTATACCTTAATTGGGGTGTAAAAGTGGCTTTAAAAAATATATAGGAGGTGGTTTCAGTTATTAATTTATAATCACTTACAGTTTCTTGTAATTTTTGTTGAGTAATACTTTCTTCTGTAATATCCCTTATACAAGTAACCCTAAGCTTTCTTCCTATATAATCGATTATGCTTGCTTTAAGCTCGCATTTTATTTTTTTTCCTTTTTTAGTTAAACCATGCGCTTTATAGATTTTTTCAGTTCCGGTATTAATTATATTTAAAATATAATCACTTGATTCTGGTGCAGCAAAAAACAAAATATTTTTTTGAAAACATTCACTTTTTTTATATCCAAACATTTTACAAAAAGCCTGATTAACCTCTAAGATTAAACCATTTTCACTAATAATTACTGCCTCAGTAGTAGCTTCTGCTAATTTTTTAAATTTTTCTTCGTTAATTATTTTATCGGATATATCCGAGATTTGTAATAGCTTACAGTTTAATCCGAGATAATTTACATCGGTAAAATTAATTTCAACTTTAATTTTATTTCCATCTTTATTAAGATGCGTAACATTTTTAAGCGTTCTAAATTTACCTGAATAAATATCCGAAAGTTTCTGCTTTATTTTATCGCCGTTAAGTTTGGAAATAGTGTACGTTAAAAATTCTTTTTTATTATACTTGTACAGTTTTAATGCCGACTTATTAGCATCTAATATTTTTAAGGATTTAGAATCAAATAAAATTAGCGGTTGAGGATTTAACTCAAAAAATGTTTTGTATTCTGGTGTATTGGACGATTTAGATACCATTATTTTTCGCTAAGCTGTTTTACCTTAACACCATCTATTTTAATTAATGTATCCGATTCATAATATTCTGTTAAAAACAGTAAACCATTTTCGCTGTAATATTTCCAGGTACCGTCTTTTAAACCCATAATATAATTACCTTCGATGCGAGGAGATCCATTTTCATAATAAAATGAAAATTTACCGTTTTCATTTCCATCAACATACTTAATGCTATATGCTAATTTACCATTGGTTTTAAAATAACCTTTCCATTCATCTATTCTATTTCCTTCTTTGTATTTACCAATTTCTTTAAAATCACCATATTCATAAAGCCATTCTCCATCCTCAAAACCTTCATAATATTGACCCTTTGTAATAATATTACCTTGTTCATCATATTCAATAATATTACCCTCTTCTTTTCCTTTAACAAAAATTTCCGTTCTTCTTAATTGTTTATTAGAATAATACCAATTCCATTCTCCATCTGGTAACCCGTTTTTATAAATTCCTTTTTGTTCTTCCGTTCCGTTTGGATGAAAATATATCCATGGCCCGGTTTTCTTATTGTTTTTATATTCACCTTTACATTTTAAAGAACCATCGGGATAAAATTCTTCGAATGGACCTTGATTCTTTCCAGCTTCATCAACAACTCCTTTACTAATTAAAACTCCATTTTTAAAAACCTTACCCGATAAAATTGTACCGGTTGAATCATAATTTCTTTCTACACCTTCTTTAACTCCATTTTTAGATGTAACGATCACTTTAGGTTTTCCATTGTTATAATAATCTAAAACATTAACATCAAGTTTTATTAATTCCTGCGCTTCCAATTGTTCTATTCCATCTACATATTTAATAGTTTTAATTTCTTCTCCTTTTTCATTGTATTCTTTATAATATCCATTCAATTTATCGTCTATATATCTGCACTCTGTTTTTAAATTCATGTTAGAAAAAAATGTTTTCCAAACACCCTGTTTTCTATTTTTATCATCAATTCTGTTTATTTTTTCATTTTTAGCTATAAAACCATTTTTATATGTAAGTATTGAAATCACTCTACCATCTTTTTCAAATTCGTAACCTGTACCTTGTTCACGACCTTTATCAAATGGAATTACCTTGCTTATCGAATCAGGTCCATAATAAAAAGAGGATAAACCATGTTTTAAATCGTTTTCATAATTTTCTGACGATTCTATTTTACCTGAAACAGGATGATAAGTATTTTTAATACCATTTTTCTTTCCTTTTTTATAATTAAATGAATTTATTTTATTTCCATCTTCATTATAAAAAATCCAGATACTGTCCAATAAAAAATCTTTTCTATTTCCTTCTGATTTTAATAAGCCGGTTTTGTAATATGTTTTCCAATATCCATCCGGTTTTCCATTACGCATTGTCCCCTCACTGGATATTGTACCATTATCGTAATAAAATTTCTTATAATTAATTAACATTGAATCCTGAGCAAATAAATAATTTGAAAACATAATTAAAAAACTCATGAATAGATTTAGGCTACACGTTTTAAGTTTTAAGTATGTTTTTATCTGATTCACTATTTTATTTATTCGAAAATTATTTACTGTAGTAGTGGTTGTTTACACTACTCAAAGTTCATTGTTAATCATCATTTATATTTAAGCACTATCATAAACCTAATCGCTCACTTATTTCTAGCATTCTTCTAATTGGCTTTTCTGCTTCTTTACGTAACTGTTCATCCATTAATAATTCCGGTGCTTCGTATTTTAAACAATTATACACTTTTTCCAAGGTATTTAATTTCATGTGCGGACAATCATTACAAGCGCAGGAATTATTTGGTGGAGCAGGAATAAAAGTTTTTTCGGGAGAATTCTTTATCATTTGATGAAGAATACCTGTCTCAGTAGCTACAATAAAAGCTTTCGTATTTGAACTTTTGGCATAATTTAATATTCCCGTTGTACTTCCAATAAAATTAGCATGTTTCAATAAGTCTTCTTCACATTCGGGATGCGCAAGTAATTCTGCATCCGGATATTCCACTTTAAGTTTTAAAATCTTTTCTAGTGAAAATATTTCATGAACCATACATGATCCGTTCCAAAGTAACATATTTCTTCCAGTTACTTTGTTAATATATGCTCCTAAATTTTTATCCGGTGCAAATATTATTTTTTGATTAACGGGTAAATCTTCAACAATTTGCCTGGCATTACTAGATGTACAAATAATGTCTGAGAGGGCTTTAATCTCTGCAGTACAATTTATGTAGGATATTACCAAATGATCGGCGTTCGTGTCTCTAAAGGCTTTAAAATCGTTTTTAGGGCATGAATCTGCCAAAGAACAACCCGCATTTAAATCGGGAAGTATAACTTTTTTACCCGGATTTAAAATCTTCGCCGTTTCTGCCATAAAATGTACCCCTGCAAACAAGATAATATCGGCTTTAGTTTTTGCTGCTTGCTGAGCTAAGCCTAAACTATCTCCAATATAATCAGCAATATCCTGTATATCGGCATCTTGGTAATAATGCGCTAATATAATCGCATTCTTTTCTTTTTTAAGTTTCTCTATTTCCTTAAATAAATCCAAAACAGGATTAACAGGAATATCTGCAAATCCATTTTTAATCCAATCTTTATCTATTATCATAAAACTAAATTATATATTAATTTATTTAATTATTTAAATATTATGTATTATTTATTAGTGTGTTAGTACTGTAAGTTTTTTTATTTAAAAATGTTTTGATATTTGACTTTTGTTATTTACATAACATTTAATTAACAGCAAATTTCTTATTAAAAGCTTGATATAACTAAAAACTAGAGTTTATATTAACATTTGTTAGTATTAGTATGTTAACAAAATAAAGTTATTAGATTATACTGTTTATTTGTGTGCCATAGTGTTAATTATTGTGTTATATAATTTAAAAAAATTGTTTGTTTTATAAGTTTAAAATACCAATTAAATAATACTACGGATAATTAAAATTTTATTATAATTTTTTCTTAAACACTTATTGTATACAATTAACGACTATTAACACTATAATTGTTATTTATGTTTATATTAATATATTGATAAACAAATGTTTATTTTATTAAAAAAGCTTTGAAAGTTAATAACTACTTTATTATTAAATTTAGGAATTAATAAGTACAAATATTTAGTGCACTTAATTGACTATATTAATAAAATAAAAAAAGTATCATGAATATAAGTATAGGTTGTGATCATGCTGGTTATGATTATAAAGAACAAATTAAATTTTTTTTAATGCAAAAGGGTTTTGGAATTAAAGATATGGGGTGTTTCTCCTCTCAAAGTGTAGATTATCCTGATTTCGCTCATAAAGTTGCATTAAGCGTTGAACAAAATGAAACTCAGTATGGAATTTTAATTTGTGGAAGTGGAAATGGTGTAAATATTACAGCTAATAAACATAATGGTATTAGAAGTGCTTTATGTTGGAAAAAAGAAATAGCAGCCTTAGCCAGGCTTCATAATGACGCCAACATAATTACATTGCCCGCTCGATTTACAACTATTGATGAATGTAAAGAAATGGTTGATGTCTTTTTAAATACAGAATTCGAAGGAGGAAGACATCAAACGAGGGTAAATAAAATAAGCTGTATTTAATTTAGACTTATTAAAATACATAACAACATAAAGTACTTTATCTAAATTATTATTTAGTGAACTTAAAAAAATCAAATTCAATTTTTAAGATTATTAATATAAATCAACTACTTGTACCGGTATTTGTTTTATTTTTTGGTTCATCTTATGCTCAGTTGCAAGACACTTCGGTTATAAACAAGTTTGCAAAAGAAATAAGGGCAAGTGATTTAAAAAATCATCTAACAGAATTATCTTCTGATAAATATGCCGGAAGGGAAACAGGCGAAGAAGGCCAGAGATTGGCAGCAACTTATCTGGCTCAATATTATAATAATATTGGTTTAAAAGGATTTACAATCGACTATTTTCAGCATTATCCAATATCACAGGAAAAAGCTAAAGAATCTTCCATTTCTTTCGATAATAAAGAGTTTAAATTTTTAGAAGATTATTTCTTTTTTCCACGTTTTGATGCACAGGAATTAAATGCCAGTGAGGTTTATTTTGTTGGCTACGGAATAAACGAAGGCTCTTATAATGATTATAAAAATTTAAATTTAAGATATAAAGTAGCTATAATACTAGACGGAGAGCCAAAAGATGATAATGGACAGTACGTTATTAGTAAAAGTGATAAATCATCACGCTGGAGCGAAAGCGTTAGAGCAAAATTAGAGGAGGCTAAAAACCAGGGCCTAAACGCGTTATTAATTGTTGATGAAAATATAAATCAAAACATTAAAACTTATAAGCACTCTATAGAAAAACCTTTAACAAAATTAGATGGAGAAGATAATAAATTAAAGGGACGAATACCTTATTTCTATATTAGTAAGGATATGGCAGAAAAATTATTAGGTAAATCGCTTAAAAAAATTAAATCAGATTTTAGCGAAGAAAAAACGCTTAAAAACACTAATGTAAAAGGAAACTTAAAAATTAAAATTGAACGAGAGCAACAAAAGTTAACCGCTCAAAATGTTATGGCCTTTATACCGGGATCGCAGTTTAAGGATGAATATGTTGTTTTCTCTGCGCATTACGATCATTTAGGAATACAGGATGGTAAAATTTATTATGGCGCAGATGATGACGGCTCCGGAACAGTTGCCGTTTTGGAATTAGCACAAGCTTTTTATGAGTCATACAAAAACGGTAATGGTCCCAAACGCAATGTGTTATTTATCAATTTTTCTGGTGAAGAAAAGGGCTTATTGGGTAGCGAATACTATTCTAAAAATCCAATAGTTCCATTAAACCAAACGGTATGCGATCTTAATATTGATATGATAGGAAGATTAGATAAAGAACACGAAAACAATCCAAACTATGTTTATATAATAGGTTCAGATAAATTAAGCTCCGATTTGCATTTTATTAATGAAGAGGCTAATAAAAAGTCGGTAAATATTTTATTGGATTATACTTATAACAAACCGTCTGATCCCAATCGATTTTATTATCGCAGCGATCATTATAATTTTGCTAAGAATAACATACCCGTTATTTTTTATTTTACGGGTGTACACGCCGATTATCATAAACCAACAGATACGGTTGATAAAATTGATTTTAACAAAATGGAAAAAATTACCCGACTTATTTTTTATACAGCCTGGGATATTGCAAACCGCAACGAACGCATTAAAGTGGATAAGGTAAACGATTTTAAAAGCAACCGTTAGTATGAGCTCTAAACAGGATCAATATGTTAAAGCATTAAACAATTGTTTAAAAAACGAAGCCTCCATTGCTAATGTTTCAAATAATTTAGTAAATTATGAGGAGGCATATCAAGATGCTAAAAGTAATTATGCTAATCTTAATTTGGCACGCAAAAGAGCAGCAAATATTCGTCATAAAACTATAGAATATTTAGATACTCATCTTATCAATTTAGAGGGTGAGATGATAAAAAGAAATATTAAGGTATTGTGGGCCAGCGATTCCGATGAAGCAAATCAAGAGATTCTAGATATATTAAAGTCTAAAAACGTTAATACGGTTGTTAAATCTAAATCCACCACTTTAAATGAGATAGGATTGCGAGAACTCTTAAACGATTTTAAAATTAATGTTGTTGAGACCGATACGGGAGACTACTTGTGTAGTGAAGCAAACACTAATTCGTTTCAAAATATTTTACCATTACTTGATAAGAGTTTCGAAGAAATTAATTCTTTAATAAATAAAGATTTTAGCGACTTACATCAGGCAAGCGCCTTTATTGCCTCCGAAATAACGGAAAAAACAAAGGAAACGGAGGTTTTTATTTCGGGCGCTACTTTCCTTTTGGCTGATGTTGGCGGTATTGTTTTTACAGAAAATGAGGGAAACATCTTAAGAGGTTTAAGCAATGCCAATACACACATTGTGGTTTGCGGTATCGATAAAATTTTAGCAAGCATTAACGACCTTGATTTAATGCTGCCCCTACTCTCTTCATTTGCCACCGGTCAATTTAATGCAAACTATAATACAATAATAAGTTCACCACAAGGTGAAAGCGAACTAATAGTAATATTATTAGATAATGGGAGAAGTGAACTTTTATTAAACAGCGATTTAAGATTGGCCGCTACGTGTATTAAGTGTGGAGCATGCCAACTCCACGACCCTTTATATAAGTACAGCGCAAACGCTCAGCAAGGCTTGTATAAAGGTGTTATTGGACATGTAATTAATCAGCATTATCAAGATGAAAGCGAACACGCCTACGAATCTTTTTTAAATCCGTTAGACGCTAATTTAAAGGAACATTGTCCGGTTGCTATTGATTTTAATAAAATGCTATTATACAATAGACGCAATAATGTTTTTAAGCGCCTGGTTCCTCGAAGCGATAATATTGCTATTTTTTTTTACAAGGGTGCTGTTTTAAAAAGAAGTAATATGGAAAAAGGGGGAAGTAAATTAAAAAACTTTATGTTAAGACAGTTTTTTAAAAAACCGTGGGGGAATAACAGAGAATTTCCAAGTGTTGCCAGCACTTCTTTTAATGAACAGTGGCGAGCAAAGAATAAATAGATATTTACTCGTTAAGGCCCTTACCTTTTAATATATTATCGATATTCTTTTCTATCCTGGATATTCGCGTATTGCTTTGTTTGGCAGCGCTAAAAAATATCAGATAACCTCTTTGCCTACCCGGAGTTAACGCTTTAAACGCTTTTTTAAAAACAGGATCTTTTTTAAATCTTATTTCTAATTCTAAAGGAATTGGAAGTTCATCTAAATTTTTCTTTTCCATTTTTTTACCACTTTCCTCTATGTTTTTAGCTTCCTTTAAAAAAGACACTATGCTTTTTTCCAGATTTTTAATATCGGCTAAATTGGTAAAACGTAATTGTCTTCCCCCTTGTGTGTTTTCCCCGGGCTTTATCAATAATTGTTGAGCATCGTTTAATAACGATCCTTTAAAAAAGTTTATAGAACAATATTCTTTAAAAGCACTTATAATAAAAACATTTGCTCCATTATAGGTATAACAGGGCATTCCCCATTTAATAACTTCTTTAAAACCATTCTCTAAAGCCATAGATCTTAACATTACAAGTTCTTTGCGCCATAAATTAACCTTGCATTGTGGTGTTGCATGATATTTGCATCTTCCACACCCGTCAACCAGGTACTCGTTTACCGAATTTATTTTAATAATCAAAACAGTGTTAAGTTTTATCCCTTAAATCCATAAGGGGTTTTTCGTAAAGCGTATATAATAAAAAGGCTACCAAATAGCAGGTTAGCCAAAATAATCCATAACTCAAAATACCATTAATTTTTAAGTGAACCTCAATAATTTGTTCAACAAGCGAAAGGTTTATTAAATATAAGCTATAGCTTAAAACGCTTGTGATTGTAAAAAACATAAACACCTTTCCCTTGCCTTGTTTCATATCACTAAAAAAAGGTAAAAGTAAAGAACAAAAAAGGGGTATTACGCTAAACGAGAGCGTTTTGGCAAACCACCCATTTATATTAATATCTAAATAAGGCCAGTAAATCAACAATGGCATTGAAATTAACAGTAAGAAAATTTTATACTTTATCCAGTAGTAAGGAAATCTTAAATGTAAATAGGCCGCAAGCGCGCCATAGCCGATGGCGTCCAACCGGCACAGCACCGTTTTTCTAAAAATTACATCCCACCAAAATTCATTAACGTCTTGATACGAAATTGATATTCTGTAAAATAGAGGAAGTAATATCAATAAAATCGTACAAACGACATAAGCGGTTATGGGTTTAAATAATTTCATGGAAATTAAAATCCCCAATCCAAAAAAGATATAAAACCATTCTTCCACACAAAGACTCCACGATTCCCAAAAAAAATCAGTAAAGGGTTTTCTGAAGTTTTGCAGAAATAAGAAGAAATCTGCCGAAATATTCTCGGGTTTACCCGGTATAATATTATACGAGACTAAAAGGATATTAATGATTAATATTAAGTAATAATTAGGTAAAGTTCTAAACCACCGTCTTTTCCAAAAGTTTAGTAATTGTTTGAGTTTAAAATCGCCATTATCTATTTCTTTAATTAATATGCCCCCTATTAAATACCCGCTTAATACAAAGAATAGTTCTACCCCGTCTAATAAACTTATATAAGGAAAATCTTGAAAGTCGCTCTCGTTTAATAAAGGTGCGCAATGCCCCAGCATTACTATTAATATAGCAACAGAACGCAGGATGTCTAAACCATAAATACGTTTTGTATAATTAATATTTAAGTTAAAGAAGGGTTTCACGCTTTCGTTTTTACTATATCAAATGGAGCTAATGAATAATTTTTTTCATGATGACGCGTCTCTATTTCTTAAAAACCAGATAAACGGCTACAACGATTAATACAAAAGCAAATACATGATTCCATCTAAACTCCTCGTTTCTGAAAAATGTTACTGAAAAAACAACAAAAACAATAATGGAAATAACCTCTTGTATAATTTTTAATTGAATAAGATTAAAGGGTCCGCCTGTTTCCTTAAAGCCTAATCGGTTAGCGGGAACTTGCAACATATATTCAAATAGGGCAATTCCCCAGCTAACTATAATTATGCCCAGAATCCCCCACGACTCAAACCATTTAATTTTATTAAATCTTAAGTGTCCGTACCAAGCCAGCGTCATAAATGCATTGGAAAGTATAAGTAAAAGAATGGATTGTAGGCCCTTCACTTTTGTGTGTATTCTTAATAATAAATTTTTAAAACGAAATCAAAAAAATAATTTTAATTCTTTACAGTTAATAATAGCCGGCCTATACCACTTTAATTTCTTAATTTAGATAAAACTTATTAAATCAACATCGGGTTTTTCATCGACCCAAATAAATCATCAAAATTGAAATATCAGAAGGGGTAACACCGCTAATTCTAGAAGCCTGACCAATTGTTTGAGGTTTTATTTTAACCAATTTCTCTCTGGCTTCTGCACTTAAAGAGGAAAGTTTACCATAGTCGAGGTCCTCGTGTAAACGTATATTCTCCAGTCGTTGCATTTTTTCCGCCATGTCTTGTTCCTTTGCAATATAGCCTTCATATTTCATTAGGATTTCAGCCTGCTCCACAATTTCGTAATTATAATTTTCAACAAATTGCTTTATACGAGGAACGCTATCTATAATATCGGCAATATTAACTTGGGGTCTGCTTAACACATTAAATAATTTTGTTTTTTGTATTAAGTCGGATGAGCCCAAGTCAGATAAAGTAGTATTAATTTCGGAAGGATCCACACTCTCTGTTTTAAAGAATTTAATAATCTCGTGGCTATATTTCATCTTAGATAACACCGCATCATACCTTTCTTTACTTGCTAAACCAATAGCATAACCAATAGGCGTTAACCTAATATCTGCATTATCTTGCCGTAAAAGTATTCTGTATTCTGCCCTGGATGTAAACATACGGTAAGGTTCATCCGTGCCTTTCGTTACCAAATCGTCTATTAATACCCCAATATAAGCCTCAGAGCGTTTTAGAATAAATGGAGCTTTACCGCTTATCTTATGATGGGCATTTATTCCTGCCATTAAACCTTGGCATGCAGCCTCCTCATAACCGGTAGTTCCATTAATTTGACCGGCAAAATAGAGGTTATTGATTATTTTTGTTTCTAAAGTTAGATTTAGTTGTGTAGGCGGAAAATAGTCGTATTCAATTGCATAACCCGGTCTAAACAGTTTAACTTTTTCGAGCCCGGGAACTTTAGTTAAGGCCTTGTATTGAATATCTTCGGGAAGGGACGAAGAAAAACCATTAAGATATATTTCTACCGTTTTCCATCCTTCGGGTTCTATAAATAACTGATGTCTTTCCCTTTCCGCAAAGCGTGTAATCTTGTCTTCAATAGAAGGGCAATATCTTGGCCCCCTACCCTGAATTCTACCGGCAAACATGGGCGATTTTTCAAAACCCTCGGCTAAAATATCATGCACCTCTTTATTCGTATAAGTTATAAAGCAGGACATCTGTTTTCCCAAATAGGGAGTATCGCTAAACGAAAATTTACCAGGATTTTCGTCGCCCCCCTGTTCTTCTGTTTTAGAATAATCTATACTCCTACCATCAATTCTTGGAGGAGTTCCCGTTTTCATTCTGCCGGCTTCAAAACCTAATGATATTAATTGTTCCGTTATTCCATAACTCGCCGGCTCTCCCATTCTGCCACCACCAAATTGTTTTTCTCCTATATGAATTAGGCCATTTCCAAAAGTACCAGAGGTTAATATAACAGCTTTAGACCTGAATTCCAGCCCCATTTGTGTTATCACGCCTTTAACGTGGTTATCTTCGATAATTAATTGTTTTACCGAATCCTGCCAAAAATCTAGGTTTGGAGTTTGCTCTAGCATCAGTCTCCATTTTTCTGCAAATCGCATCCTATCGTTTTGTGCACGAGGACTCCACATAGCTGCACCCTTACTCAGGTTAAGCATTCTAAATTGTATAGCCGACCAATCGGTAACAATAGCGCTGTAACCACCGAGAGCGTCTATTTCTCTAACAATTTGTCCTTTTGCTATTCCCCCCATTGCCGGATTACAACTCATCTGTCCAATGGTTTGCATGTTCATGGTAAGAAGCAGAACGGATGAACCTAAATTAGCTGCAGATGCTGCCGCTTCACATCCGGCATGACCCGCTCCAATAACAATAATGTCGTAGTTTGTTTTCATAGCGTTCGTGCAAAGGTATTTAATTTAGGATTAATATTTATAATTATAAAACCTCTATTTTATAATTTAATAAGAGCACTTAGTTATATAACCTCCAATACTCTTCAACCATAAATGATAGGACGCCTTTGTTTATTTACCCCTATATTAATTTAAAACAACTTGGTACAATTATCGTGAAGATCTTCGCGACTATATTCAATGCTTGTTTCGGATATCATAATTTTTTCACGTGGAACTGCTTAAGTATTTTATCTCGATTTCTTTTCGTATCAAAAATTCGTTATGTATTTAGACACCCGTCTATAAATCTAGATTAATTTACTTTTTGATTGATGACACTAAGAATCATAATCTCGATTTTTATTTATTTCACATTAATTATTCTTTACATTGGTTTCACCATATTTATTTGATTCCAAAGTTTCACGTGAAACACAATTTATGATAATGTTTCATTAAGACCTATAATAAAATATTCATAGTTAAAAACTAACATGCCCAGCATCCTATTTAGCCTCGAACTTCATTATTTTCGGATTAATTTTTTAGGTTCAAAAATAAACTTTTAAATAATTTTTTAATTTATATTTAAAAGACAGAAATAACATGGCTTACACTCATCATAGTCTAATGATATTTTTAACACAACTATTTTTCTTGTTTCACGTGAAACTTTATCTGCCTTTTTTTGCATGAAGGTTTAACTATTTATTTGTTATTTAAACGTTTTACCCCGTTCTTTAGCTAATTATCATAGCAAAACGCATTAGGATAATAAAAAATATACTTTTAAATAATTGATACAAAATTTCAAAAAATATAGATTTTCAAATACGTGGATATTTTCTCTAAAGATTGGATTATCTCTAATCACGTATTTATAATAAATACTTATACGAGATAAACTAGATTGATATCTCTAAATACCTCAAATCCATTGCTCGAAATATTTATACTTAGGATAACTTCAGTTTAAAGAATTCTTCTTTAAAAATCTGGCTTGCCTTAAGTAAGAATTTAATGTTCCACGGGAAACATAATTTTTTTATTTTGGTTATGCATCCAGGTTTCTATTTTGGTTGCATATATATCGAATAAGAGGATTTACTTCATCTAACTTATAATTTAGGGCCCATAAAAATTGGGTGATAAAATTTTCCTAAAGCATTAATGTTTTGATATACAAACATTTATACGAAACTTTTGGTTCCATTTTTAGAATATTGTGGTGGTATACTCGCTAATTGTATTAGTATATTTTATTAAAAAGATCATTATTCCTAACTGATATTTGAAAAAAATCTAGAAAAATGAAGAAAAAAATTTATGGAGCATTATTGTTTACACTCTCTTTTTGTGGCCTTAATGCACAAACCGCAAAGCATGCTAAAATAGCTGTTGATGCTGATAAGAGAGTTTGCGGAACAATGGATCATCACGAATATTTATTAAAAACCCGACTTGGATATAAAGAAGACATCGATTCGTATAGAAAAAGGATAAATGATTTTTTGGCGCTTCACCCAAGCGGAAAAACGGGAGAGGAGAGATCAACAATAAACATTCCGGTCGTCTTTCATGTGGTTTACAATACCGCGGCTGAAAATATAAGCGATACTCGCGTTTTATCTCAACTGGATGTTTTAAATGCTGATTTTAATAAAACAAATGCTGACACCGCAAACATACCGGCTCTTTTTAAGTCGAGAGCAGCGGGTTTGGGCGGTGTTAATTTTTGCGCCGCACAAGTTGACCCAAACGGCGTACCAACAAATGGTATCGTAAGGGTTCAAACAAGTAAAACATCATTTGGTACTAACGATGCCGTTAAGTTTACTGCTCAAGGCGGTTCTGATGCTTGGGATGTTACCAAATATGTTAATATTTGGATTTGTGATATAGGGGGTGGGATTTTGGGTTATGCAGAATTTCCAAGCAATACTATAAGTAATACATGGGGCTTGGTTTTGCAATATAGTTCAACGGGAGTAGGGGGTTCGGCGCCATATAATTTGGGAAGAACCGGTACACATGAGTTTGGTCATTGCTTTGGCTTGTATCACATTTGGGGCGATGAATCCCAATGCGCACAGGATGATGGTATAGCAGACACACCTCAACAGAAGGCCGAGAATTACGGTTGTCCGTCCTTTCCTCAGGGTGCCAGTTCAACAACGGGATGTTGTAATGCCGCCGATCAAAGTTCAATGTACATGAATTATATGGATTATACAGATGACGCTTGCATGAATATGTTTTCTCAGGGACAGGTAGCTGAAATGTTAGCAATCATTAACAACCCCCCGTATAATGTCTTAAAAAATTCAACCGCTTGTAACCCCCCCTTACTTACCAATCATGATATAGCTTTAATTTCGGTTAACGACCCCGGGCAGTCTGTTTGTTCTAACATCATAAGCCCTAAGGTTACCATAAAGAATTTTGGCTCTAATCCTTTGGTTTCTGCTAATATAAATTATCAATTAGATGGCGGCGCTCTCGTAACCTATAGTTGGATGGGAAGTTTAGCTCAATATGCTACTGAATCGGTTACTTTATCTCCTGTTTCGGTTAATAGCGGAAATCACACCCTGTTGTTTTCCACAAATACCCCTAATGGTGTGGCAGACGAAAATACAACCAACGACAGCTTAAGCGTTTCATTCTCTGTAAACACAGGCGGATTATCGCTACCCCTATTTGAAGGCTTTGAGGGGGCCTTTCCGCCAACAGGATGGACATTGGAAAATCCGGATAATAGTAAAACCTGGTCTAAAACAGCTCAGGCAAAATACAACGGAACAGCATCGGCTTATGTCGATAATGCTAACTATAATGCTAATGATCAAAAAGACAGAATGGTCTTGCCTCAGCTGGACTTAACTTCTCTTCCAAATCCAACCTTAAGTTTCTATGTTTCATACAAATTATGGACAAACCCAGCGGCCAACCCTAATTTCAGCGACACACTAGACATCACCATCTCTACAGATTGTGGATTAAGCTGGACAACCGTTTATAGAAAAGCAGGAACTGCCCTTGTTACAAATACACCCACATTTCAGGGCTCTGATTATTTCCCTACACAACAAAGTCAGTGGAGGTTGGAAACAGTAGACCTTACACCCTTTGCATCAAGCAATACAGCAATAATTAAAATTGAAAATACAACTGCATACGAAAACAATCTATTTATTGATGATTTATCGGTGGACAATATCGTTAGTACAAAAGAAATAATCGCCAAAAATTTAAGTATAACGATTTTCCCTAATCCTGCTAAAGATTTAATTTATGTGAATACAAATTCCGGAAATAATATAAATGAAGTTCGACTTTACAATGTTTTGGGTGAGCTTATTAACACCTATTCTGGAAACTTTAATTCATATACCGAAATTAAAACGCTTGATTTAAAAAACGGAGTTTATTTTGTTCAGATAGAAACCGAAAACGGAAGTGCTGTTAAGCGATTAATTATAGAACAATAGAAAATTTAAATTAATTTCAGGGGGAGTTAAAGGCTCCCCTTTTTTATGGCAAACCTATTAGAAAGAGATCGTGATTTGTATATACCCGAGGTAAGGAGAAATCCTTGGGTGCATACCTTTTTTTGGATTACATTTTACTTATATCTGGTTTGGGATGCCGGATATAGTTTCGATCAGTTATTCACCTCTTTAATAGATAGTTTAATTTATCTAGCCTCTACACTGCTTACGGTATATTTTAACATTAGTTTTTTACTTCCTCGATATTTATATAGAAAACTATATGCTCAATATAGCATACTTCTGGTTTTAATCGTTTTTGTAGGAGCCTTAATTAAATCCATCTCATACATCTATATCATTCCTTCTACCGATATCCAAGAGTACAGTATCTTAACCATACTTTCTGCTTGGTTTTTTAAGAGCTTGTTCGAAACAATAGCCATCTCCTCGTTCCAGATTATTCAGGATTGGGCTAATTCTCAGAAATATTATAAGGAGCTGGATAATCAAAGACTTCAAACAGAGCTTAAGTTTTTAAAAACACAAATGCAGCCACATTTCTTGTTTAACACACTTAATAACATCTTCTTTCTTATTAAACGTAATCCGGATAAAGCAGAAGAATCGGTAATAAAGTTATCGGAACTTTTACGATACCGATTGTATGTTGCTGCTGATGAAAAAGTAAACATTAACGATGAGATTAACTACACTAAAAATTATCTCGATTTACAGCGAGTGAGATATGGTGATGAAATCATAATTACGTTTTCCGAAAATGGTAAATGCGACATGATGGTGGAGCCTTTTATTTTTATGGATTTTGTGGAAAATTGTTTTAAACATGCGCGCCCCTCTAATTTGGGGGATGTATATATTGATATCCGTTTTGAGCTTAAACCCAATTCTATTTTATTTTATGCAGTGAACTCCGTAAACGAAGAAGAAATCCAGCAAAAGCTTAAAACAGGAGGCATTGGGATTAATAACATAATTAAGCGGCTAAATATTTTATATCCCGGTCAACACCACTTGATTATTGAAGAATTATTGGGTAAGTTTAAAGTTCAATTAGAAATAACACAATAATATGTTTAACTGTATTGTAATTGACGATGAGCCAATGGCTCGCCAGGGTTTAAAAGATTATATAACCCAAATAGATTTAATTAATTGTATAGGCGATTTTTCAAGCCCGCTTGATGCGCTTCCGTTAATTAAAGAAAAAAAGGTAGATATCATGTTTATTGACATAGAGATGCCTTCTATTAATGGCTTAGACTTTGTTGCTTCGCTCGAAAATAAACCACTTGTTGTTTTTACCACAGCATACAGTAATTATGCGGTTAAAGGATTTGAGTTAGATGCCGCCGATTATCTTTTAAAACCCATTACACTCGATCGTTTCTTAAAAACGGTTGATAAATTAGTAAACAGGCTTAATCAAAATGCGGCCTCTAAGCAAGGAAAAGAAGGAGGGAAAGATTATTTAATTATAAAAACCGATAAAAAATATGTTCGCTTAAATTATAACGATGTATTGTTTATTGAAGGATTAAAAGATTATGTTAAGATTCATACGGGTAAGGAGCGTTTCTTAGCATTAGTTAATTTAAAAAACATCGAAAGTCAATTACCGCAAGATATTTTTATTAGGGTTCATCGTTCGTATATTGTTTCAATGACAAAAATTAAGGAGGTAGAAGGCAATATGATAAATATGCTGGATGGGCAACAAATATCCATTGGCAAAGAGTATAAAGATGCCTTTTTTGAAAAGATGATAAATAACAAGCTAATAAAACGCTAATAAAACACTAATAAAACAATAAAGCGATTATCAGGATTCACGTTTCTTGTTTTAAAAACCTAACTAAAATTTATAAAGATACTCGAGTATCAAAAGGTCAATCAGACTGTATTTTATTGTGATCTTGTCAGGAATCGAACCTGAATCTTGGGTTCCGGAGACCCACGTAATATCCATTATACTACAAGACCAAAAATTTTTCAAAGTTAATATAATAAACTGTTGTTTTTCGGTTACTTAGTCCAATATTTCTTATTTTTAAAACATCAAATATGAGTAGAATCTCCATACTTTTTATAGTACTGTTTATAAGTGAATTGTTGCTCGGACAGGAGATTGCAATAGGTCAGTGGAGGGTTCATTTGCCTTATTATAATTGCATCTCGGTAGCGCCTTTAGGTTCAAAAATATTTGCCGCAACACCAACCGGAATATTTTATTACGATAAGCAGGACAATTCTATAGAAAGGGTATCCAAAATAAACGGGCTTAGCGATTTGGATATTAATATTTTGGCTGCCGACCCCGACAGAAAACAATTATTGGTTGGATACAAAAACGGAAATATTGATATTATTTTGGAAGATGGAAAAACACAAAACATCTCCGATATTAAGCGGAAAAATATAACAGGCGATAAAACTATTAATAACGTTTTGGTGCTTGGCAATATAGCCTATGTTTCAACCGGTTTTGGGATTGTGGTTCTGGATCTAAATAAAAAGGAAGTAAAAGACACGTATTTAATCAATACAAACGGCGCGTTTATAAATGTAAAAGAGGTTGCGATATTAAATAGTGAAATTTTTGCCGCAACCGAGAAAGGTTTATTCAAAGCCTCCTTAAACGCTCCTAACCTGGCGAATTTTGAATACTGGTCGCTTGTAACACAAATACCTCAGGGAAATATAAATTCCATTACTACCGCAAATAATATTTTATATGCAAATTATACTAGTTCTAAAATAGATCAGGACACTTTGTATCAATATCAAAACGGGTCGTGGAATTATTTTAATTCTGCCGTTGTTCAAAATGCCAGGCGTTTGCAGAACATCGGCGGAAATTTAGTCAGAATAACATGGTATGGTGTTTCCTTTTTAAATACCAACGGAAGTCTTGGCCAAACTTTTGGTAGTTATAACTTTGGGAATGCTTCTCCTTATCAGGTTTATCAGGATATCGACGGTAAACTTTGGATTGCCGATTTTAATTTTGGATTGGTTCAAACTAATAATAAAGTCGATTTTTCTTTTATTGTTCCTAATGGTCCAACCAACACATCAAGTTCTAGCTATAGCGCATTAAGTAACGGAACTCTTTATGTAGCCAGGGGCAATACAGATGATACCTGGGGTAATTTTTATTTACCACCCGAAATTTACGTTTTTAAGGAAGGGGAGTGGAGTGTAATTAATAAAGTAAATAATGTATTAATTACCGATATGTTAGATGTTTTAACCGTAGTGGTTAATCCTAAAGACGAGAAGCAAATGTATGCGGGCTCATATTTTAATGGATTAATTGAATTTAAAGACGAAAAGGCTACTCAAATTTATAACGAGAACAATTCAACATTGGAACGAAATTTCCGTTGTGGTATAAGCGGGATGTCTTTTGATAATAATGGAAATCTTTGGTTGGTAAACACTATTTCTAATAAACCTTTACATGTTTTAAAGCCGGATGGAAGTTGGAAGGGATATACTTTAAATGGGGTTAATAACACCGTCTTTACGGGTCGTTTACTAATAGATGATTTTGGAAAAAAATGGGTCCAGCTTCCAAGAGGAACCGGATTATTTGTTTATGACGATAATGGAACTATTGATGATGTTTCGGATGATAAACAAACTATAATTAATGAAACAGTTGGAAAAGGAGGGTTACATACAACCACCATTTATGCAATGGCAAAGGATTTAGATGGAAACATTTGGATTGGAACCGACAAAGGTATAAGTGTTTTTAATAATCCTGGCGGAGTTTTTACAGGCGCTGTATTTGATGCTCAACAAATAAAGATAGAGCAAAACGGCGTCGTTTCATATTTGTTGGAATCAGAGGAGGTTACGGCTATAGCTGTTGATAAAGCCAATAGAAAATGGATTGGAACCCGCTCCGCCGGAGTATTTTTGGTTTCGGAAGATGGCACATCCGAAATAAAACATTTTGACACTCAAAACAGCCCTATACTCTCTAATTCTATAATGTCCATTGGTATTAACCATACAACAGGCGAGGTCTTTTTTGGTACCGAAAAGGGTATTATCTCTTACAAAAGCGACGCTACAGAACCTTCAGAAAATTTTAATGGTGTTTATGCCTATCCTAATCCCGTTAAACCAGATTACACAGGAGTTATAGCCATTAAAAATTTAGTTGAAAATGCGATAGTTAAAATTACAGACACACAGGGAAATATAGTTTATGAAACTAAAGCACTAGGTGGTCAGGCGGTTTGGAATGGAAGAAAGTTTAACGGCGATAAAGTTAGCTCGGGAGTGTATTTGGTTTTCTCAGCCTCAACCGATGGTGCAAAAACTGATGTAACTAAGATATTATTTATTAAATAATGTTTGTTAAGGGTAGGGGACTAGTGCTTAAACAAATCCCATATAGCGATAACGCTGTAATCTTAAAAATTTTCACCGAATACAACGGAGTTGTAAGTGCCATTATCAAGCGAAGTACTTCCGGAAAAAGTAAGAATAAAAAAAGCGGATTGTTAATGCCCCTTACTTTACTCGATCTGGAATACGAAATAAAGCCAAACGATGGGTTTGTAAGCTTAAAGGAGATAAAGTTAAATATCCAGAGCAACATAAGTCCCTCTTTTGAAATTTATAAGAATAACATTAAACTTTTTCTGGGTGAAGTTCTGGGGGCATGTCTGCGCGATCATCACGGAGAGGATTCTTTATTCGATTTTACATTTAGTGCCATACTTTATTTAAATAGCTCATTAAATAATCCAAAAAATTTTCATCTCGGCTTTCTTTCACATCTGTGTAAACATTTTGGTATTTGCCCCGACGAGGAGTATAGCAGCTCTAAACCCTATTTTAATATAGAAACCGGACATTTACAAGAACAACAGCCCGTTTATTATCCCATAAGTGTAATTACATCTAAATGGTTGTTTAAGCTATTTTCGCTAGATTACTTTGAGGATGTAGATAGTTTGATAATTGATAATTCGGAAAGAAGAGAGTTGCTTCGCTTGCTTGTTAAGTACCTGGATCTTTATTTGCACTCGCTCGGAAATATTAAATCTTTAGCGGTGCTAGAAGAAGTTTTTGAATAATTATTCTAACTAGTAAGTTTGTAATAAGCCGATGCCCAGATTTTTATTTTAAGTAGCTAATAAAAATAGTTGTAGGGGTCACAATTCAATAATATGTTTATGTAATTCGATTGACCCGTTTTAATGAATGATTTATTAATTGCCCAATTGAAAAGGCAAGTTAAAAGCTAAAGATATTTTAAAGCCTCTCTTTTACTTAGCGGTTTTAAAAAAGTTGATCTAACAAAATCTTTAACCCACAAGGGATTGGTCTTGGCATATTGTCTTAAAGCCCAACCAATGGCTTTTTGTATAAAGAATTCATTGCTGTGGGTATGAGGTAAAATGGCGCGGACTAAAAACTGAATATCTAAATGATCCTTATAACTTAACTGGAAAATGATAGCCGTTCGGTTTAACCAGATATTGTTGGATTTTATCCATTTGCCAATCCATTTCTCTCTCTCGTTAGGGTGTTCCGTAAAATAGGCCCCCACTAATTTAACCGCAATGCTGTCTACACTGTCCCACCAAGAATTTGAAGTTAAAAGCCGTTCAAATAATTGAATACTTTTCTTGTTTTTATAATACCTTGATTTAACTAATAATTCAATAGCCACATAATGTAATTCTCTTTCCGTATTGTTAAAGAGATCCAGCACAAGCTCTTCAAGTTCCTCTGCCGGTTTTAAACGATTTAAGTCAATAAATGATTTTTGAAGAATAGAGCGTGAGGGCTTTTTAATTCCAAAGAATGGAAACTTATTTTTTAAATAAGCTTCCATTGGAAGGGCATTGTGATGGTTACGGTGTTTATTAAATAGGGATGTTAATTCATTAACGGTCATTATACTTCACTAAGTTTTAACATATTTGCTTTTCCCTTTTCGTTTAAAGGTATGCTTGCTATATTGATAATATAGTCGCCATCATTAACAAATCCCTTTTTTTTGAGAGTCATTTTTATGTCGGCTATGGTATGATCAGTGCTGATGCTTTTGTCGTAAAAGAAACAGCGCACGCCCCATAATAAGTTAAGCATTCTTAATATTCCTTTATTATCTGTAAAGATATAGATGTTTGCATCAGGTCGGTAACTCGAAAGCTTGAAAGCAGTGTGCCCACTGTGTGTCATAGTAACAATAGCGGTTACATTAGACTGTTCGGCCAATAAACACGCGCTGTGACAAATAGCGTCCGAAATAAAACGTTCGTTCATTACGGTTGGTGGATGATCATATCGTGTAGATTGATTTGATTTTTCAACATGCGAAATAATATTATGCATGGCCTCTATAACTTTTTCCGGGTGAGCACCAACAGATGTTTCTCCGCTTAACATAAGAGCGTCGGCTCCATCAAGAACTGAGTTAGCTACATCATTAACTTCTGCTCTAAGCGGAGTAAGATTTGTAATCATACTCTCCATCATTTGTGTTGCAATAATAACAGGTTTAGAAGCATTTATACACTTACGCACTATCATTTTCTGTATAAGCGGCACTTCGTGAATAGGAACCTCAACACCCAAATCGCCACGTGCAACCATAATACCGTCGGCTTCTTTTAATATATCATCAATATCATCAACGGCCATTGGGGTTTCGATTTTTGCAATTATCCGGGTTTTGCGATTATGGTTGGCAATTATATGCCTAAGCTCAATCACATCGCTGGCATCTCTAACAAACGATAAGCCAATCCAATTAACCCTAATAGAAAGCGCAAACTCTAGATCTTTTAGGTCTTTTGGGGTTAAACAAGGAATCGAAGTTTTGGTGTTCGGAAGATTTACTCCTTTTTTGGAAGAGAGTTTACCACCAATAATTACCTTGGCTTTTACTTCATCGTTTTTGTTTGTTTCCGTTACCTCCAGTACTAATTTTCCATCGTCTACCAATATTCGTTCACCCACTTTTACGTCCTTCGGAAAATTTGAATACTTAATAAAAACACGTTGGCTGTTTCCTATAGTATCCTGTGTGGTAAAAGTTAATATCTGTCCGGGCTCAATCATTACACCGTTATTTTCTACCTCACCTATTCTTATTTTAGGGCCCTGTAAGTCGGCTAAAATAGCAATGGGCATTTCAAGCCTGTCCGAGATCTCATTAATGTTATTAACTATGGCGGACATGTCTTCGTAACTCCCATGCGAGAAATTTAAACGAAAAACGTCTACACCCGCAATAATCATTTTTTCCAGCACTTCGGGAGAGCTGGAGGCGGGACCAACTGTTGCCACAATTTTTGTTCGGCTATGATTTTTCATCATAATAAAAAGTATAAATTTTGTTTGTTTACAATTTTAGTTTCATCCACCTCAAAGGCAGTTATTACTAAGGAGATTTGTTTTAATCGCTCCACTGTTTCAGCTAAAAGCTCTTTACTGTAGGCGCCTCTAACTATTACAAGGTAATCGGCCCCCTTTATTTCAGGTAAAAGTTGGTGGCCCTGATGTTTATTTTCGAGCAGAAGAAACTCGCAGCCAATTTCGTGGTTTACAAAGGAGAATAAGGTAAAAGGCACTTTAGAGGTGCTCGACTTTAGTTCTACTAATACATCCTCTTCTTTTTTAAGCTGCCAAAAACAATGTTTGTTTATGCTCCACGATAATTTAAAATCTTTTTGGTGACTGGATAAACCAATTACAGCAAAATCGATTTCGATTTCCAGATTTAAAACATGTTTTTTCTTTCGCGCCAAGCTTTGAATTTACTTAAATGAACTTCAACGAATCTAAAAAATTAATTGGGCATTTTCAATCATTTTAAAGAATAGATTGTTACTTTTCGGAAATTAAATTAATGTTAAATTAACGGTAGGCAGATATTATGGACGCTACTAAGAAAAAATGGATGCAGACTATTGGCAGACGCGAGTTTGTTGATTTTCCTGAATTAGGATTAAAAGGGGTTGAAGCTAAGATTGATACAGGCGCATTTACAACCGCATTGCATTGCCACAATATCAAAATAGAGGAAGTAAACGGTAAAGAAGTACTTTCTTTTTATCTATTGGATCCAACACATCCTGAATATAATAAACGAAAATTGGTGTTTCACGATTTTTATCAAAAGAATATTAAAAATTCTTTCGGCGAATATGAAGCGCGTTACGTTATTAAAACGATAATTAAATTAGGTAAGCGAAAGATTAAATCGACCATTTCGTTGGCTAATCGACAAAATATGCGTTACCCCGTTTTAATCGGAAGAAAATTAATTGGTAAAAAGTTTCTTGTTGATGTTTCGGGCGTTCATTTATTAAAGAAAAACAGCATTAAATAATTTGAAAATGTAGGGCATTTTCTTATTTTAGACTATTAATGAATCTATATGAAAATTGCGATACTTTCAAGAAATGCTAAACTATATTCTACAAGAAGACTAGTAGAGGCTGCAGAACAAAGAGGACATGAGGTTGTGGTTTTAGATCACTCTAAGTGTGTTTTGGCTATGGAAAAAAGTAATCCTATGGTATATCACAGAGGAGAGCCGGTAATTGGTGTTGATGCAATTATTCCCCGAATTGGGGCTTCTGTAACTTTTTATGGGGCTGCAGTGGTTCGTCAGTTCGAGCAAATGAAAGTGTTTAGTGCTGTTGAATCACAAGCCTTGGTAAGATCGCGAGATAAATTAAGAAGTTTACAATTATTGGCTAAGGCGGGTATTGGCATGCCTAAAACAGCTTTTGCTTCTTCTCCACGTGATATTGATCAGGTAATTAATTTGGTAGGCGGTGCACCGGTTGTTATCAAACTTCTTGAAGGTACACAGGGAATAGGTGTAATTTTAGCAGAAACACATCAATCTGCAAAATCCGTTATAGAGGCCTTCCTAGATATTAATACTAACATTCTGGTTCAGGAATTTATTAAGGAAGCAAAAGGGGCCGATATTAGAGCGTTTGTGGTTGATGGGAAAGTGGTAGGCGCCATGTTGCGAAAAGGGGTTGATGGAGAGTTTAGATCTAATCTACATCGTGGAGGTAAGGCTCAATTAATTGAATTAAGTAAAGAAGAAGTTGTTACAGCAATAAAAGCAGCTAAAAAATTAGGATTGGCTATTGCTGGGGTTGATATGCTTCAGTCGGAGAGGGGCCCACTGGTTATGGAAGTAAATTCTTCTCCAGGCCTCGAAGGTATTGAAGGAGCAACCGGGGTTGATATAGCCGGTAAGATTATTGAGTATGTAGAACGAAACGAGTTTGTAAATACAGATCTTTAACCAATATAAAAACCCCGTTATGTCTTAACGGGGTTTTTTATGCATGCATGCAAGACTAACAAGTTAAAATTACATCCTCTATATATTTTTTCCCCTTCTCAGTTATCCTTGGAATTTCAATCCGAATTGGATTGCCCTCTTCATCAATTCTAACAAATGTAATATTCGTGCTGCAAACAACAGTTTCCTCGGATGATAAAACGTTGTATCTCCTGGCCTCAACATTTAATGTTATAGAGGTATTGCCAAGGCGCGAAACATCGCCATATATTCTAATATGATTGCCGGCCTTAACGGGTTTCTTAAAAACCATTTCCCCCATTTTTACAGTTACTAAACTGCTTGTTCTGCAATATTCAGATGCATAAGTAGCCGCCGCCTCATCTATCCAGCTCATCATTATTCCTCCAAACAAATTTCCATGAATACCAATATCCTTGGCCATACATAGTTTCTTACTTAATAAAATCATACTAAAATTCTAATACTAAATCGTTAGACTCTAACAATGTTCCTTCCTTCAAATAAATTCTCTTTACGGTGCCATCCTGAGTGCTGGTTATGGTGCTTTCCATTTTCATGGCCTCAATAGTAAAAAGAGGCTCATTCTTTTTTACAAGCTGACCTTCTTTTATAAAAACCTTAGACAAGAGCCCCTGTAGCGGAGAGCCCACGTGGTTTTCATTATCTGCTTTAACATTACTTATTTTAGAGATAGAAACATTAAGATCTTTAACTTCGATAAAACGGTTTTGCCCGTTTAATTTAAAGAATACTGTTCTGTTTCCGCTTTCATCGGCCTCACTGCTATGAAGGTACCTAACCATAATGGTTTTTCCGTGAGTAATTTCAACCAAAAGCTCTTCGTTTTGTTTTAAACCAAAGAAAAAGGCAGGGGTTGGTATGTAATCTACTTTGCCAAATTTTTGCCTGTGCTCAAAATAATTATCAAATACTTTAGGATAAAATTTGTAAGAAAGAAAATCCAGAAAGCTTAAGTTTTTGTCGTATTTAATTAAAAAAGATTCAAACTCCTTATCAAAATCAACTGGTTTTAAGTGTAAATGAGGCAGGTCGGTGTAGGGCAATTCGCCTTTTAAAACTATTTTCTGAAATTCAGCCGGCCATCCACCGTGGGGTTGACCAAGGTCTCCTTTTAGCATGCCTTTAACAGATTCTGGGAAAGAGAGTGTTTCTCCTTTAGTTAAAACATCTTCCTTATTTAAATTGTTTGCCACCATAAACATGGCTAAATCACCTACAACTTTGGAAGATGGAGTTACTTTAACAATGTCTCCAAACAATTCGTTAGCCTCTTCGTATGCTTTCTTAACATCGTCCATACGGTGCAGTAAACCTAAAGACTGAGCCTGTGGTTTAAGATTAGAATATTGGCCGCCGGGTATTTCATTTTTATAAACTTCTGCTGTACCAGCTTTTAAGTCACTTTCGAAAGGATAATAATATTCCCGAACAGTTTCCCAATAGTTACTCAGCTGGTTCAAGCTGTTCATATCGTATTCCAGATGTCGAGGAGTGCCTTTCAACGCTTCAACCAAACTATTCATATTGGGCTGAGAGGTTAAGCCACTCATAGACGCTATTGCTGTATCGAGCGCGTCTACTCCTGCCTCAATGGCTTTAATATAGGTTGCAGACTGAATGCCCGACGTATCATGCGTATGAAGATGAATAGGAATATTAATGTGTTGTTTTAATTCACTAATCAGTAGTTCAGCCGCATAAGGCTTTAGAAGACCGGCCATATCTTTTATACCAAGAATGTGCGCTCCTTTATCTTCTATTCGTTTTGCTAGTTCGATATAATAGTTTAGATTGTATTTTGTTTTTGATTTATCGAGTATATCACCCGTATAACAGATACAAGGTTCTGCAATACCTTTTGTTTTGTTTACAACCGTATCAATACTAAACAACATGTTATCAAGGTTGTTTAACGAGTCAAATATTCTGAAGATATCTACACCCTGCTGGTTTGATTCTATAATGAATCGTTCTACCAGATTATTTGGATACGCTGTATACCCAATGGCATTGCTTCCTCTAATAAGCATTTGCAACAAGATATTGGGGGCAGCTTCGCGAATAAGTTTTAGTCGTTCCCAAGGGTCTTCGTGTAAAAAACGTAGTGCTACATCAAAGGTTGCTCCTCCCCATACTTCAAGGCTAAAAGTTTGAGGATGGTTTTGTGCAAAAGCCTTTGCATATGGAAGAATATCGCGGGTTCGGGCTCTAGTAGCGAATAACGACTGATGAGAATCTCTTAAGGTACAATCGGTGTATTGAATCGATTTCGAATTTTTTAACCATTCTGCCAAACCGTATGCACCTAATTTATCCAATAATTGCTTTGATCCAGGCTGTGGTTTTAATTCAGTATCTGGGCTTAATAAAGGGGGATTAGAAAAAATTTTTTTATCGTCAATAACTTTTATATCCGGGTTACCATTTACAATAGTATTAGCAAGGTATTTAAGAACGCGTGTTCCACTATCGTATTTTCTGGTTAATTTAAAAAGTTCGGGGTGCTCATTAATAAAGTTAACGTTAACTAAACCTTCCTCAAAAGTTGGATGTGTAATTACATTTTCCAGAAACTGAATGTTTGTTTTTACACCCCTTATTCTAAATTCAAGTAAGGCTCTTCTTAAGCGCTGAGCAGTTCCTTTTAATGTTCTGCCTTTTGCTGTAACTTTTGCTAACATAGAATCGAAGAAAGGAGAGATTTTAACTCCCGGGTAAGAGCTACCTTCATCAATTCTAATACCGTAACCTCCGGCATTGCGATAAGCAACAATAGTTCCATAGTCGGGTTTAAAATCATTTTCAGGATCTTCTGTAGTTACCCGGCATTGAATTGCAAAGCCTCTGCAGGCTAAGCTTTCTTGAGATTGAATATTAATAGCCGGACTGGTAAGTGAGATTCCAGAAGCGATTAAGATTTGGCTTCTTACAATGTCTATACCGGTAACTTCTTCGGTAACGGTATGTTCTACCTGAATGCGTGGATTAACCTCAATAAAGAATATATTTTCGTCTTTATCAACTAGAAATTCAACGGTTCCCGCATTGGTATAATTAACGGTTTTTCCTATATTTAATGCGTACTCGTATAGTTTATTTTTTGTCTCCTGCTTTAAACTTGGAGCCGGAGCAATTTCTACTACTTTTTGAAAACGACGTTGAAGCGAACAGTCTCTTTCGAATAAGTGTACTAAATGACCATATTTGTCTCCTAATAATTGTACCTCTATATGTTTAGGATTTTCTACAAAACGCTCAATAAAAATGGTGTCATCACCAAACGCATTACCCGCTTCGCGACGAGCTTCGTTAAATGATTTTTCAAGATCTTCTTTACTACGTATAACGCGCATACCCCTTCCTCCACCACCGGCAGAGGCTTTAAGAATTAAAGGAAAGCCAATACGATTAGCCTCTTCTAAAACCACACTATAGTCAACCAGTTTCTTTTCGCTACCATTAATAACGGGCACACCGGCTTTAATAGCAACCTCTTTTGCCGAAACTTTATCTCCTAGTTGAGCCATTGCCTCGGGTTCAGGGCCAATCCAAATAATTCCTTCTTCTTTACAACGTTTTGCCAGTTTAACATTCTCGCTTAAAAACCCATATCCCGGATGAATGGCATCGGCATTCTCGCGTTTTGCTACTTTTACAATTTCATCTACATCCAGGTAGGGTTTAAGCGGATCAGAATCTTTTCCAATCTGAAAAGCCTCATCTGCTTTGTAACGGTGAAGACTATAGCGATCTTCGTATGTATAGACCGCTATAGTTTTGATATTTAATTCGGCGGCGGCTCTAAAAACCCTAATCGCTATTTCGCCTCTGTTGGCAACAAGAATTTTATTAATGGGTGTCATACTGATTTTAGAAAATGCAAAACTATACTTTTTCTGTTTTTAAAACCTCAATAGTTTGTTCATGAACAGTGTTTGCTCTTCCACTTGGATCGGCATTTGCTTGCCATTTCGGTATCCATGGAAATACGGTTTTTTCGCTTTCGGCTTTACCAAAATGTTTCTCGAAAATACTACGTATATAAAAGGCTTCCTTAGTTTGAGGAGTGTTGTATGGAAATAATTGTTCAGCCTTTTTAAAGTCTGAATCAGATACGGCTTTTTCGCAATAATCTTTAAAACCGTCAATCCACCCATAACCCACACCATCGGAAAATTGTTCTTTTTGTCTCCATAAAATATCATCAGGCAAGTAAGGGTTTTCTTTATCATCAAAAGCAGCCCTTAAAACATATTTTTCTATTTGTCCTTTATCATCTCCTTTTGCACGACGAGGAAATTTTAGTTCGGGAGATAATTGAATCGATTTTTCAAGAAAAGCTTTGTCTAACATCGGAACACGCACCTCAATAGCGTTTGCCATTGTTGATTTATCGGCTCTTAACACATCGGCGGTATACAAGAGTTTTACTCTGCGTTTAGTTTCTTCCTGGAATTCGGCTAATGACGGAGCATTGTAAAAATATAAATATCCACCAAACACCTCATCGGCGCCTTCGCCAGAAAGAACCATTTTAAATCCTTTTTCGCGGATGTATTTAGTTAGAAAATACATGGGGGTGCTGGCACGCAATGTAGTAACATCATAACTTTCGAGATGCCATATAAGTTTATCGGCCATTGCTATTCCTTCTTCAATGCTAAAATAAACTTCGTGATGAACAGTCCCTAAAAATTCGGCTACCTTGCGCGCTGCTTTTAAGTCTGGAGCATCGGGCGATAAACCAATACTAAACGAATGTACTTCTTTACCCTCTGCTTTTAGTTTGCGCGCAACAATGGAGGCAATTAGGCTCGAATCTAAACCACCCGATAATAATACACCAAAAGGCACATCACACATTAAACGTTTCTCAACAGCTTTTGTTAAAAGTTCTCTTAATCCGGTAGGGTCTTTCTGAATCGCAGGCAATGTGTCCCATTTCGGATGATAATATTTTACAAATCCTTTTTCGTTATGATAATAGTGCCCCGCAGGAAAGATCTCTACTTTTACCACCTCATCAATAATTACTTTCATCTCTGAAGAAAACCAAATTTTGCCATCTTTATCATAACCATAATAAAGAGGTTTAACACCTATAGGATCGCGACCAGCCATTACAACACCGTTGTCCTCGTCCATTACAACAAAAGCAAATATTCCATCTAATTTGTCGCAAAACTGTGTTCCATATTCCTCGTATAAATGAACGATTACTTCGGAATCTGAAGTGGTTCGGCAAGTGTATTTTCCTTTCAAATCTTCGGCATGCAGTTGTTTATGGTTATATATTTCACCATTGTGAATAACCCAGGTATTACGGGTACCCTGAATAGGCTGGCGACCCGTATTTAAATCTACAATCGCCAAACGTTCATGACTAAGGGCTCCCAACTTGGTGATGACCACCTCGCGTTCATCCGGCCCACGATGACTCATTCTGGAAGAAAGAGAAGAAATATACTCTTTACTTCTGACTGCTGTTGTTCCTAAAATTCCACACATGGTTTCTTTTTTTTAATTGTTAAGGGTTTTTAATTATCAAATCTTCAATATTTATAATGATTTCTTCACAAATTTATAATAAACGCCTTTTTGTTGCAAATATTTTAAACAAATACCTTTATTTTTACGAATATGATATTTAATTAATATATTTATTGAATAAAATAAAATTTATGGAATTAAATCAAGGAGAAAATTATCAATTTGATAATCTCGATAAACAGATTCTTAACATCTTAATTAAGGATGCTACAATTGCATTTACGGATATTGCCAAAGAGTTGGTGGTTTCGGGGGGAACGATTCACGTGCGAATAAAAAAATTGAAGGAGATGGGCGTTATAAAAGGCGCGCATTACGAGGTAGATCCGTCTAAGATTGGTTACGACATTACCGCATTTATGGGGATATATTTAGAAAAGGGATCAGAATATCTTGATGCCCTTGCAAAGTTTAAAAAAATAAACGAAGTAGTAGAATTACACTATACCACCGGGGCTTATAGTATGTTTGCTAAAATCGTTTGTAAAGATACTATTCACCTGAGGACAATTTTAAACGAGAAGATTCAAGCCATTAAAGGGGTTCAGCGAACCGAAACCTTTATTTCTCTTGAACAGAGCATTAGAAGAGAAATTGTTATTAAGTAAATACGCGTGTAACGGTCTAATGGTTAGTACAATGCCGGGCAGATATTTTAGCACATTGGGATTGGCTAATTTTTAAAAGTTATAATAAGACACAACAGAATAAACCATAATGACTAATCTTTTACTACAGTTTGTATTTAAATGGGCTTAACTACTCAATTTTCTTTGGATTCCCGTTTATTTTTTAATTAAATTTAAACACTATGAATAAGCTTAGTTTCGACGAGATATATATGAATCTAGCCATTGATTTGGCTACACGATCGCACTGCATTAAGGCGCAGGTAGGAGCTGTAATCACTAAAGATACCCGAATAGTTTCTGTGGGTTATAATGGTCCGCCCGCAGGAACTCATAACTGCGATGAGGAGTGGCCAGAAGAAGGTTGTCCGCGCGACAGTAAGGGTAGTTGCTCTTTAGCTATTCACGCAGAACAGAATGCAATATTATACGCCGCGAAAAATAGTGTTACCTTAGAAGGAGCCACGCTTTATGTTACATTGTCGCCCTGTATTTCATGCGCAAGAATAATTCTAACTTCCGGCATAAAGAAAGTTTACTATAAAGATTCTTATGCAGAATATAAAGGAATACCCTCTGATGAGGGAGTTGATTTTCTGAGAAAGTTTGGGGTAGAAGTGATACGATTTCGAAAAGAATGATTTAAACACAACAATAGTTTAATTGTTTAAATAAATAACACACAACTATTACACAAAATTTAGGCCCTTAGATTAACGCGTATAAATTTTGAAACACTTAATAAATAAAAAGATGAAATATATACTCTCTTTACTGATTCTATTGGTTGGATTAAAGATTAAAGCCCAAGACCTTAAGCATTGTGGGCAACAGGAAGCCATGAACAGGCTTTATAAAAAATATCCTAACCTAAGAGCATCCGCCTCCGCAAAGAAAAATAGAAATTTCTCTAATTCGATTAATTCAAATCAAACACTGGTTATACCCGTTGTTTTTCATATTATGCATGTTTATGGGGGCGAGAATATATCGGATGAGCAAGTAAGAGATGCGGTTAGAATATTAAACGAGGATTTTCAGGCTACCAATTTAGATACTGCAGACATAGTGCCTGCATTTAAGGACTTAAAGGGTGTTTCTACAATTGAATTTAGATTAGCAAAAATTGATCCTCAAGGAAATTGTACCAACGGCATAAATCACGTTTTTTCTGAATTGACCAATACAGGAGAGGATGATGTAAAATTTAATCAGTGGGATCCTTCTAAGTATTTAAATATTTGGACCGTAAAGTCAATCTCATTTGGTGCCGCGGGTTATGCGTATTATCCTACCAGTGCAGATGGATGGCCACAGATAGACGGCATAGTTATTTTAGCTGACTATGTAGGATCTATTGGCACCGGTAATTATACGAGGGCCAGAGCTTTAACCCACGAAGTGGGCCATTATTTAGAATTACAACATGTTTGGGGAGATACTAACGATCCGGGGATATCCTGCGGTGATGATGAAGTATTCGACACTCCTGTTACTGAAGGTTGGGTATCTTGTAATTTAAACGGTATTAAATGCACTCCCGGGGTTATAGAAAATGTTCAAAATTATATGGAGTATTCTTACTGCGGAAGAATGTTTACTGTTGGTCAAGTGTCGCGTATGCTTGGTATACTCAACAGCAATATTGCAAATAGAAATAATTTATGGAAGGAAGAAAATCTTGTTGCTACCGGTACAGACGAGATTCGTTTTAATGATCCGGCGCCTTGTTCTCCTCGCGCCGATTTTACTTCGGATAAGCGAATTGTTTGTGCTCAATCTCTGGTTAAGTTTACCGATCTATCCTCAAACGCTGATGCTAACAGCTGGTATTGGGAATTTGAGGGAGGAAACCCGTCCACATCTAACCTACAAAATCCTCAAATTACTTATCCGGTCCCCGGAACGTATAAAGTAAAACTTAAGTTGGGCAACATTACAGGTACAGATAGTATTGAAAAAAATCAGTTTATTAATGTTCTTAATAATGTGGCCCTTTACCAAAATTATTATGTAGAAGGATTTGAAGACTTTAATCAGGCTCTATCGGAACTAACTGTAATTAACGATGATGCTTTTGCTTTTCAACAAAATAATTCAGTATCAGCAAGCGGAAATAGTTCTATAGCGCTCAACAACGTTTGGGCATCTCAAGGAATAAATCAGGTAGATGCTATTGTAACACCCGGTATAGATGTGTCTTCTATACCTTCGCCAACCTTATCCTTTAAGTTAGCGTATGCTCAGCAAACAACATCGTCAGAAAATCGTTTAAGGGTTCTTGTAAGTTCTAATTGTGGTTTAACGTGGTTTCAGCGTTACTTTAAATATGGTGATAATTTATCAACAGCACCTAATCAATCGAATGCTTTTATTCCTCAACCCAATGAATGGAGAACAGAATTAATTACCATTAACAATGTATTAAATGCATCTAATGTGCTTGTTAAATTTGAGTATACCAATAATACCGGTAATAACTTGTATATAGATGATATCAATCTATACTCAAATGTTACGGGAATTAATGAAGGCATTACAGATAATTTTATACTTTATCCAAATCCAGCCTCTAAAGTGCTTAACATAGAGTTTAATAGCGCGAACTCTAAACCTCATAATATCGAGGTCTCAGACCTATTAGGGAAGCAGATTATTAATACCAGAGCCATTGAAGGAAATAAACAACAGATAGACATAAGCTTGTTAAGTAAAGGGTTATATTTAGTTAGAATTAATTATAACAATTATTCTGTTGTAAAGCGATTCTCTATCGAGTAATTGGATATTTAAAATTATAGCGCTATGATTTATTTGTTTTCTGTTTAAAAAGCGAGATGAAGTTTTATAGCGTGGTATTTTTTATTTTCTTGACTTTGCAACATTTTGCTCAGGAAATTAATCTAAATAATCGAAGCCAAAGTATTTGTAAATTCTTTAAAGAGGATAAAATAGATTCTGTTCATTACTATTTTAGCCAAGACGTTAAACTAAAAATGAGCGCACAAATGTTAAGTACGGTATGGCAACAGGTTAAACAGCAAATGGGCAGTCTTAAAGAATTTTCTCAGCCAATAAATCGCACCGAGATTGCAAAGAATTTTTATACCGCTGTTTTTACCTTTGAGAATATGCAGTTGGAACTTCGGCTCCCTTTTAATGACGAGGGTTATTTAGTCGGTTTGTTTTTTACCCCCATTCAAAATGCCGCCGAATATAAAATGCCTAGTTATTCATTTAAAGGTGAATATAGCGAAGTTCCGCTTGAAATAAATAACGGCCCCGTAAAGTTAAAAGCATTATTTACTAAACCAAATAAGAAGAAATTTCCATGTGTAATTTTAGTTCACGGCTCCGGTCCGGGCGATATGGATGAAACTATTGGTAAAAATAAACCTTTTAAAGACATAGCAATTGGTTTAGCTCAACAGGGTATAGGCACAATACGTTATGATAAGCGCACATTAAATTATAAGGAAGATAGCCTAACCGATACACCCACAAAAGAAGTGGTAAGTGATGCCCAGGCCGCACTCCGACTAGCCTTAATACAGGAGGGCGTGGATGTTGATAACGTTTATATATTGGGGCATAGTTTTGGTGGATTTATGGCCCCATCTATTGCAGTTAACTCCTTTAAAATAAAGGGTATAATATTAATGGCGGCACCAGCCAGACCGTTAGAACAGTTGTTATTAGAACAATATACATATGTTTTGGGATTAGATTCTTTAGATAACGATGAGAGGCAAAATTGGCTGATCTTACTATCTCGGTTAATCTTATTAAAAATAAAAACTTCACTTTGCAAACTCCCCGCGAAAACCTTCCCTTGCATATACCAACCACATACTGGATGGAGTTATCTTATTATAACCCCCTTACTCTTCTGCAAAGCATTTCAAAAAACCAAAATCTTGATATATTAGTAATTAATGGTTCTATGGATTATCAGGTTACACAAACCGATTTTAATATGTGGAAGGAAGCTTTAAAGAACAACCCGAAAGTAGAGTTTAAGTACTACGAAGGGCTGTATCATTTATTTATGAAAGGAAAGGGAATCCCCACTGATTATGATTCGGCCTCACATATAGAAGAACACGTAATTAAAGATATTGCATCGTTTATAAGGTAAAACGATGATTTATATGTTAAAAACGAGAAGATTATTTAAACCAACCCGAGTACATTAAATAGTTGTTGGCTATACGCTCAATTTCCCCGCTTATTAATTCCTGCGAGATATCTTTAACTTTTTTGGCGGGTACACCGGCGTAAATGCAACCGGCATCAACCTTAGTGTTTTCCAGTACAACAGATCCGGCAGCTATAATGGTATTACTCCCAATTTCACAATTATCCATTACAATTGCGCCCATGCCGATTAATACATTATCATGTACTTTACACCCATGAACGATGGCATTATGCCCTACCGAGACGTTATTCCCCAAATCGGTTTTTGTTTTTTGATACGTGCAATGAATAACCGCACCGTCTTGGATGTTAACCTTATTACCCATTTTAATACTGTTAACATCTCCTCTTACAACAGCATTAAACCAAATACTGCAATCGTCGCCCATTTCTACATCTCCTACAACAGTTGCGTTTTCAGCTAAATAACAATTTTTTCCAAATCGCGGCGATATGCCGTTTACAGGTTTTACTAAAGCCATAAATTAATATTGAATTATCACAGGACCGGTACTTTCCGTATTGCTTGAATTTAATGTGCGATCTTTTATATAAAATTCATATTTAACTGTATCGCCCGGTTCCAATAATGGACTGTAATATGGAGCTGGAATTTTAATTTTCATTTCGCCTTCCAGCGCTTTAGACCTGCCCGGCGAGCTTATCCTTTTAAAACGATAATTATAGGGCGCAGAAAGCGATATTTCCTTAAACGTACCATTAACCCTCTCAAAATACTTAATATAAACATTGTAATAATTACTTCCTTTTATTTCGAAAGGACTTAACGTATCCGCTTGGTCAAGGCCTAAATCGCCATCCCCATCTGTAAATGAGAAACGCAAATAGGCAGTATCTTTCGTCTGAATAAAATCGAGATATTTTATTATAGGCTCGTTCGGGAACTCCTTCCGTTTTATGCAGGATGCTCCAAAAAAGGAAATGATAACAAGAAAAATAAATAAATTTCGCATCAATTCAAATTTACGAATAAATTTGAGCAGATGTTTAATTACTCGGAACAAATATTTGAGATTAATAATGAACGCGAATTTAATTCGCTATGCCTGGAGATTTTTAATTATCAGTATCATAATAATAAAGTATATCATGAATTTTGCAGTTTAGTTCTTAAACAAAATCCAAACAATTTAAGTCACTATACCCAAATACCCTTTCTTCCTATTCAGTTTTTTAAGAATAAGGAAATTTATAGTTCTTTACAAAATCCACAAATCGAGTTTTCAAGTAGCACTACTACTTCACAAATTCCGTCTAAACATTTGATAGCCGATAAAACCATTTATATAAAAAGTTTTATTAAAACCTTTGAGCTTTTTTATGGTCCCATAAAAGATTATTGTATTCTAGCATTATTACCTTCTTATTTAGAACGTAAAGGCTCTTCTTTAATTTTTATGGTAGATGAACTAATTAAACGGAGTGAGGATTTGGATAGTGGTTTTTTTCTTTATAACCAACAGGAATTATTTGAGGTGTTACAAAAAAAGGACAATAAAAAGAAAACACTTTTATTGGGTGTAACTTTTGCATTGCTCGATTTTGCTGATAAATTTCAACTCGATATTCCGAATACAATTATTATGGAGACCGGAGGAATGAAGGGACGGAGAATTGAACAAACACGTGAGGAGATTCATTTGCAGTTAATAAAAGCATTTGGTACCAAACATATCCATTCAGAGTATGGTATGACAGAGCTTTTATCCCAGGCTTATTCTAAAGGCGATGGAGTATTTATATTACCGCCTTGGATGAAGGTTTTAATAAGAGATAATGCAGATCCCTTTAGTTACATGGATGAAGGACGGACAGGCGCCCTAAATATAATTGATCTTGCCAATATCTATTCGTGTTCGTTTATTGCAAGTGATGACTTAGGACGATTGAACGATAAAGGTTTTGAGGTGCTGGGCCGTATGGATAACAGTGAAATAAGAGGATGTAACTTGTTGACACTATAAGAAAATGGTTCTTATGAATAGGTGCTCTTTATAGATAAATAAAGAGCATTTTTTAATATCACTAGAATTTAATTAGCCGTTTACTTCTAATATTTCGGGATCGGTTTCTTTTATAAGATTGATACCTCCCTTAATATTTATGATATTTCGAAAACCCATGCTTTGAAGAATCGAACATGCAATCATAGATCTGTAACCGCCTTGGCAATAAAGAACATAATTTGCTTTTTTGTCAAAATGTTCTGCTATATCGAGAATTTGATGCAAAGGGATGTTGATGGAGCCCATAACCTTTTCTTTTTTAACCTCTTGATAACTTCTTACATCTATTAACACAAACTTATCTGGATAATATATTCTACGCGCCTCACTAATAGTGGTTGTTTTAATACTGGATAATTTGTGTTTAGAAAAATTCCAGTCATTAAAATTACCTTTAAAAAAGCCAAGCACATTTTCATAACCAACGCGCGCTAGCCTGATTATAGCCTCCTTTTCCTGACCCGAAGTACATACAAGTAATAGTTTACAATTAAATGGAATCAAAACGCCGGCCCAAAAGGCAAACTCACCGTCTAATCCAATATTTATCGAACCTGGAATATGTTGATCACTAAAATCGTTGTGGTTTCTGCAATCAATTATCATTACACCTTTAACCATCTCGTTTATAAACAAATCACTGTCTAATGGCCTTAAACTTCGTTTTAAAATTACATCCAGAGCTTCATACCCTTGTGTGTTTATATAAGCGTCTTTATAAAAATACGGTGGAGAAAAAGGTTGATCGGTTGTAACATATCTGATGAATGCCTCTTTAGTAGGTGCTTGCAAAGCCAAATTTGTTTTTCGCTGTACACCGATAGTACTAACGTTTTCCGAACTTGTTATCTTGCCGCAGGAAGATCCAGCACCATGTCCAGGATAAATAATTATTTCATCAGACAGGCTCAATATTTCTTCTTGTATGGAGTGATAGAATTTCTCTGCTAAAACTTCTTTTGATAAATTACCGCTTAATAAGTCGGGCCTCCCAACATCCCCTATAAATAGGGTGTCACCCGTAAAAATATGCGTTGGTTTATCATCCTCGTTAAACAACAAAATACAACTACTTTCAATTGTATGACCGGGTGTATGAATTAGTTTTAATGCGCAAGTACCTAACCTGAATATCTCGTGATGATTAGCAATAAATGCGTGATATTTTGGCTTTGCTTCAGGACCAAATACTATAACTGCATTTGTTTTTCGCATCAAGTCTAAATGTCCTGAAATAAAATCTGCATGAAAGTGTGTTTCAAAAACAAATTTGATAAGCGCATTTCTTTCCTTTGCAAGATTTATATAAGTATCTACATCTCGCATGGGATCTACAATTGCGACCTCACCATTGCTCTCTAAATAATAGGAAGCTTGCGATAAACATTTGGTATATATCTGTTGGATAAACATTCAATACATGTTATAAGTAGTAAGATAAACGGCTGATTATTTTATTAAAGTTATAATTGCATTTTTTGCAACATTATGATCTTATATTTTAAAACTATTCTTGTTCGTTATAATCATTATCCTCAAGTTTTAATATCTCACTAATGGATTCTTCGGCCATCTTACTTATTTCTGTAAGTGTCTTATTATCGGTTGTTAATGTCTCTAGCCATAATTTTCCGGAACGCCTAAATACTTGTGCTCGAGTACCTGTAATTTCATTTATTTTCTGTTCTAATCTCCTTACTTGTAAATTCCCATTAACATTTAGGTGTGCATTGCGCATGTTAGTATAAATCTGCTTTAAGGGAATGTATAGTTCGGTAACACGTGTTTCAGCAACATCAACATCATTTTTATTTTTATGTTTAAAAAACACAAGTTTTATATGTGGGAACTTGTTTTGCAAATCAGTATTAATCTGATCTATGGTCATGTTTTCTTCAATCTTAAGAAGCATAGAATGTTTTTTTATTTTAACAAAATTGTTATTTTAACTAGAGAATAAAAATGACATTGGTCATAAATCAATAAAAAACCGCCGATAAACTCATTACCGACGGGTTTCTTCTCAAATGCTAATTGCTGGTTTTGCTAAAAAGAAAGTGCTGAAATTCCTTAAAACAGCTATTATACATTATAAAGTTGCTAAATATACTTAGGCAAAGTACTATAATTATTCATTTAGTTTTAAAGCCCGGTATAGTTAGTTATTGTAATAATATTTTCTTCGCATTATTTTCTGTTGACGTTTTTGGAAGCGTAAGTTTTAATAAACCGTCCTCATACGCAGCTTTAATTTGATTCTCAATAATATTACCCGGCAATGTAAACGATCTTGTAAATGAATTATAAAAGAATTCTCTTCTATTAAATTTTTCATTTTCCTCTTTCTTCTCTTCTTTTTTCTCTGCCGAAATAGTTAAAACTCCATTATTTATTTCAATTTTAAAGTCATCTTTTTTTAATCCCGGCGCAGCTAGCTCCAGGTTAAACGAAGTTTCGTTCTCCTTAATGTTTGCTGAAGGCGTTAGTTTTGCAAAGGATTTCTCCCATAGGTTAGTTGGTAAAAAATCTGTCTCAAAAAAATCACGGAAGAAATCCGGAAATAAACGATCTGTTTTTTTGGTTAGTGTTGACATGTTATTTAGTTTTTAAGTTAACACTGCAAATATTGCCAGAACTTTAAACCAAAAAAATGATAATACTTAGCTTAAGTATTGATTATTGTCATAAGCAGAACTTTATTTTTTTCTTTCAGATCCTATATGAAATAAAGCATCTCCACTATTTACTACTGGTTGATTATTTAATCCAATAATATAGCCGTCTTCGGGGGATATTAAATGGGTTTGATGCTCACCATAAGGGTCATTAATAGTAGCTATTAATTCCCCTTTCTCTACTTTTGCGCCATATCTATATTGCGACCAAAATAGACCGGGAGCCTTTGCTCTAACCCAGGTAGACCTATGTAGTATGATGGAGTTTTGCTCTACTAAGTTCATATCCATCATTTGTAAATTATACAAAAACCTTAAACAACCATAAATACCTTCCTCTACAGCCAATCTGTTAAAGCGATATGATTCTCCAGCCTCATAAACTAAAATAGATTTATTATGCTTACTAGCTTCTTTTCGTAGTGTCTTGTCTCTATAGGGTGAATTTATAACAAAAGGAGCACCGAACTGTAGAGCAAGTTCAACACTTTTAGGATCCTCAAATGCACATCTTATCTGTGGATAGTTATTTATCTGTTTTCCTCCCGTATGGAAGTCAACTCCAAAATCAATTTGAGGAATTATTTCTCTCATTAAATCTGCTGCAATCTGAGCTCCAAAAGATCCGTTTTTTGATCCGGGAAAACAACGGTTTAGATCTTTTCCGTCAGGCAACTCACGCATATGATTTAAGAATGAAACAATGTTTATAACCGGTATTGCAATTACTGAGCCTCTCTTGAGGTTTAAAAAATGTTTTTCAGTTATTAGTCTTCTTACAATCTCAATTCCATTTGTTTCATCACCATGCATTCCGGCAAGAAATAATACAACAGGCCCTTCTTCTTTTGCTCTATATACGTATGCAGGAATATCAATAATTGTTCGGGTAGGTAAACGATAAGAACTCATGTTTACCATGAGGTGCATGCCTTCATGAATTATTATATTGTTAATTATAATAGGTTTAGACATGGAGTTGGCGTTTATAAAGTTGTATAGTATTCTCTAATCCAAAGTAAAGCGCATCCGATATCAAGGCATGTCCGATAGAAACCTCTAAGAGGCTATTAATATGCAAAGCAAAATAATTAAGATTCACTAAGTTTAAATCGTGACCGGCATTAATTCCTAAACCACATTTGGTTGCATGATCTGCAGCCTCAATAAATGGTCTTATCGCTTCCTCCTTATTATTAGTGTATTGTTGGGCGTAACGCTCAGTATATAGTTCTATTCGGTCAGCACCCGCTAAACGGGCTCCTTCAATCATACTTGGGTTAGGATCTACAAAAACAGAGGTTCTGATGTTGTTAGATTTAAACATGGCGATTATATCCGTTAAGTAGGATTTATGTATAATGGTGTCCCAACCATGGTCAGAGGTTAATTGTCCATCAGCATCGGGAACTAAAGTAACCTGGTGTGGCTTTGTCTCTAAAACTAAGTCGATAAATTTCTGAACCCGTGGATTTCCCTCTATGTTGAATTCAGTTTTAATGGTCGGTAATATCTCGCTTACATCCTGATATCTTATATGTCGCTCATCTGGGCGGGGATGAACGGTAATCCCATCTGCACCGAAACGTTGACAATTAATGGCCGCTTCTCTAACCGACGGAGTGTTTCCTCCTCTTGAGTTACGGATGGTTGCTATTTTGTTAATATTAACACTTAATTTAATCATATTCTGGTTTTAATATTTGACGGGCCGGAATCCAGGCAGCTATAAATCCAATAAAACAAACTACTAAGAATACATATAAAAAATCATTCCAAAGAATTCTAACCGGATAGGAGTCAATAACAAATGTTCCTGCCCCTCCTAGTTTTATTATTCCAAAGGTATATTGTAAATAGCAAATAATAAATCCTAAAATTAATCCACTTAAGGCACCAGCAAGGGTAATGAGCAGTCCTTCAAATAAGAAGATACGTTTAATTAAAGAGTTGCTTGCTCCCAATGATTGCAGGATATCGATGTCTTTCCTCTTCTCAACTATTAACATGGTTAATGACCCAATTACATTAAAGGTAGCGATTATTAGAATAAATGCCAGAATTAAGAATACTGCCCATTTTTCTGAACGCATTATCTTGTATAATAACTCGTGTTGTTGGAATCGATCTCGAACCTCAAAACGATCTAACAGGGGCTTAACTTCTTCTATAAAGCTTCTGCTACTTGTGTTTAGTTTTAATTCTATTGCACTGGCCTTGTTGGTTAAACTCATTAAATCCTGTAAGAGCGTAATATCGGCTAATACATATTTTATATCAAATTCTTGCTGTATGCTAAACACACCCGAGGGCTGAAGAATAGTGGTAACAAAAGCGTCTTCCGGATTTATATTATATCCCTCTTCTCGTTTTGGTAAGTATAGCGTTAACGGGTTTGCCGGATCATCAAGTTGTAGAGATAACATATAAGCTAATCCATTTCCAACAGTTACAGCTGCTTTATTGTTTTCTGCTCCGTGGTATACTCCACTAAAAACAGCCGAATCAATTTTGGTTAATTTCCTGAAATCTTTAGGCACACCCTTAAGGGTTGCAATTATTTGTTTGTCTTTATATTTTAATAATGCATTTTCTTCAAGCGTAGGAACAAATAGAGCAATGTCCTTACGTTCTTTAAGTTTGATAATCTGTGGGTCGTTAAGATCTATAAATTTACCGCTTAGCGGTGTAATTTTAACCTCCGGATCAAAGGTATTGTATAACGAAACAACCAAATGCTCAAATCCATTAAATACCGAGAGCACTACAATTAAAGCAAAAGTACCCACACTAACGCCTAAAACGGAGATAATGGAGATAACATTAACCGCATTATGCGATTTCTTTGCCTTAATGTAACGGGAAGCTATGTATAAGGCTAAATTCAAAGTATGTTATTTCCAGGCTTTAACAATAAGCCCTGTTCCGGTTGAATGATTACCTTTTACGTCTAACGCATTAAGGATGTATGATATAGGGTATGTAATAAGGTAATAAAAAGGAATTACAATAAAAAATAGCTTAGAAAAGCCAAGCATTAAAATTGGATATTTCATGGATAGGCGCCATGATATTTTACCTGGAGCACCATATGAATATCGAGCTTCTACTTTCTTAAATCCAGCCGACAACAATTTCTCTTCTATTTCTTTAATATTATAGCCGTCTCTAACATGTTCTTCAATAAAAGAGGATTCATCATCACCATGCACATCCGACCCCCCCTGATCACTGGGTGTAGAAATCAATAGCATCCCTCCGGGTTTTAAGGAAGCTACAAAATTCTTAAAAACCTGCACATCTTCAAGTATATGTTCCATAACATCTACAGAAAGAATGAGATCATAACTATTGGTGTTAGTATAAGTAACAAGATCTTGCACCTCAAAAATACAATTACGTATTCCGGCTCTTTTAAAAAAATCATTACAGTCATCCATCTGCTCTTGTTTAACATCAACCGAATATATGGTGTAGTTAGGATTGTTCTTAGCCATAAAATAGGAGTATTGTCCAAAACCAGAACCGGCATCAAACACCTGAGCATTTTTCGGTGCAGTTTTCTGCCAATCTTTAATTTCCTTCTTTATATGCCACGCACGTAATAGTAATAAGTCAAGTAGTTTATAAAATAATGATCGTAAAAAAACGCTTTTATTAAAAACATTTCCTAAACTTCGTTTAATAGGATCGTAGTACATGTTATTTCTTTAGTAATTCTTCTATACGCATAGCGCGATCTAGCGAATCGTCGATTATAAATATTAATTCCGGAACAACCCTCAGTTGGTGACGAATATTATTCCCAATACTTTTTCTAATTTGAGGAGTTAGTTCAATAATTTCTTTATGAAGCAAGCCTGCATCCTTGCTTAGAAATAAACTTAAATAAATTTTAGCAACTGATAAGTCGGTGGTAACGGATACATCTGTAACAGTTATCATAGCTCCCGAAAAAAGAGGCTTAGACTGTTGTTGAAAATAGGTGCCTAACTCCTTCTGTAATAAGCGATTTATCTTTTTTAACCTTGTGTTCTCCATCAAGTTATAAAAATACGAAAAACTATTTAATTTGTATGGATATAACCCTGTAAGGGGTTTTAGACAGTCCATCTATTTATGAGGGTGTTGCCTTTTTTACGGATTCTTCTATCTATGAAGTCAAGGTTTTTTGGCGTTAAATCCAAAAAATTTTAAAATTGATGCTAATTCCTTCTCCTGCAAACCCTGCACTATTCAATACAGCACTATTTAACCTTTGTGCAGTTGATTTTTAAAGAATCGATTGTTATGTTCTTTTTTCTTTGTTCTTTATTCCAAAAGAAAAACATAATTTTATCTCAAACCTTTCCAAAATGCTAAATATTCGTAAGGCCACCCTTAATGATTTAGAAATAATCCGATTAATTTATAACGATGCTATACTAAACACTACAGCTACTTTTGATACCGAGATAAAGTCATCTGCAGACCGCAAAGAGTGGTTCGAAAACAGAGACGAAAACTTTCCGGTTATTGTTGCAGTTGTAGGCGAAGAGGTGGTAGGATATGCGGCTTTAAATAAATGGAGCGAACGCAAGGCGTATGATATAACAGCTGAAATTTCATTGTATATCCTACCCGATTTCAGAGGAAAGGGTATAGGTAAAAGATTAATAGAAACAATATGCAGCGAAGCTAAACAAACAAAACTAACCAATCTAATTGCCAGAATAACGGAAGGAAATGAGAGCAGTATATACCTGCACAAAATGAATGGTTTTGACTATGTTGGGGTTCTAAAAAAATGTGGTCAAAAGTTCGGCAGGATTCTAGACGTAACGTTAATGCAAAAAATGCTTTAGAAATAGCCATCTTGCACATTATCTCTATCTTCTAAAGGCTTACTAATCGCAAAAAAAAAGGCCGCCAAGGCGACCTTTTAATTAACTAAAAACCATAAGAAATTAATAATACTTTGTTGTGTGTAAGATTAATTGTTCAATTGCACCTGTTTTCATGTTTTATTATTTTTTATGGTGCAAATTTATAACCTAATAAGCTGATAAATAAATTAAAGAAAATAATTTAGCCCTATTTATTATCTTATCAAACTAATCACTCCCGATCTTTTCTCTTTTCTTTCGGACAAATAAGTAATTTCAATAGTATAAGCATATACATCCATTGGAGCTTCACGATTTTTATATTTTCCATCCCAGCGGAAACCCTTATCTGTAATGTCAGCAATTTTTTCGCCCCATCTATTATAGATATAACCTTCAACTGATTTTGCACAGTTTGCCTCAAGTCCCCAGCTGGCATTAAAGGCATCATTGTTTGGGGTAAAAGCATTTGGAATAAATATACCGCTGGCATCAAAGCTCTCTGGAATAACCACAATGGTGTCTAAGACACAACTGTTAGAATCTTTAATACTGATGTTATAAATTCCGGAAGGCAAGTTTTCATAGATTAGTTGAGAAGAGTATACGCTGTTTTCAAACTTATATTGATAAGGTGAAACGCCACCTTTAACCGAATCTATCTTTATTGCCCCATTACTAGCTCCACATTCAATTTGGGTAAGGGTTGTAAAAAGTTGTTGAGGTCCATTAATACTGTTGTCGTTTTGAACACTTACACTTACTGTGTATAAACACAAGTTTGCGTCTTGTGCAGTAATGGTATAACTACCGGCAGAGAGGCCGGCATAAGAGGTTTGAGCGGTAAATTGGCTTCCATTGTTAAAGTTATAAGTAAAAGGCTGAGTTCCGCCTAGAACATTACTAATATCAATAGCGCCATTGGGTTGAGAGCAGGTTGAGTTGGTTACAATGCTTATAATATTTGTAATTGCCGGGGTTACGGTTACAACTATGTTGGTTTCAATATAGGTGCACCCTCCGTTATCAGTAACTTGTAAAGTGTAATTACCAGCCGAAAGATTACTGTAGGATAATGTTGAGGTTGAAGGTCCGCCGTTTAAACTATAATTGAAAGGAGCGCTACCGCCTGTTGTGCTTGTTATATTTATGGCGCCATTATTAGAACCACATTTTGCGTTTGTTATGGTGTACAAAATATCACTTGGCGCATTGCTACTATTTAAGATAATGGCTGGCGCATTATAGATACAACCCGCTGCATCTGTAACCGATAAACTGTAGTTGCCCCCCGATAACCCAGAGTATTGGGAATTACCACTGTTGCCTTGTCCATTAAAATTATAACTATAGGGCGCTGTACCTCCGGTAACATTTCCAAGATTTACCTCTCCATTACTTAAGCCACAAGTAGGCTGAGTTAAATTAACGGCAACCGCAGTAGGAGCATTAGAGTTATTGATATTTACAGCGGGTGCATTATAAATACATCCGTTGTTATCCTTAATATCGAGACTATAACTCCCTGCTGCCAGATTATTAAAAGTGCTAACTCCACTAACATACGCTGCCCCATTAACACTGTACTGATATGGCCCGGACCCTCCAGTTACCGAATTAACGGTGAATGATCCGTTAGATTGTCCACATTGTGGATCCACTGTTGTAACGTTTACAGCAGTTGGTCCTGCAGTGCTTGTTAGATTGATATCAGGAGCATTAAAAATACATCCGTTAGCGTCTCTTACCGAAAGTGTGTAGGTGCCCGAAGCCAGGTTAGGGTAAGAAAGCAAAGTAGAATAGGCACCTCCATTAATGCTATAAGTGTAAGGCGCTACACCACCGGTTACTGTTCCTAAATTGATAGCCCCGTTAGCTTGTCCACAGCTTGGATTAGAGATTGTAGTGGCGATGGCACTTGGCCCCGAACCGTTACTTAAAGTAACATCCGGCGCGTTATAAATACATCCGTTAGCGTCTCTTACCGAAAGTGTGTAGGTGCCCGAAGCCAGGTTAGGGTAAGAAAGCGAAGTAGAATAGGCACCTCCATTTAAGCTATAATTATAAGGCCCTACGCCGCCTGTAACATTGCCTAAGTTAATACTTCCGTTAGATTGACCACAAGAAGGGTTGGTAGGATTTACAACAATAGCGGTAGGAGCATTTCCGCTGGTTAAAGTTATACTAGTGTCTTTTTCACACCCGGTTGAAGAAGTAATTTTAATTTGATATGTACCCGAAGCAATATTTGAAGCAGATGATGAGCTGGAAACGTTAGGTGTCCAGGTGTAGGTGTAAGTAATACCACCCCCGGTTGGACTTGCCGTTAGATTTATGCTTCCATTACTGGCGCCACAAGATGGAGCAGTAGAGGTAGAACTAAGCTGAAAAGAGGGCGCACTCGAGCATTGTCCATTATTACACTGGTTAGAGCCAGCAATACTTGGGGGTACGTTGCGCGTCCAGGTTCCCCCATCAGGAAGTCTGCTAAAGGTTAAATCGTTTGAAGTTGCGGAACCTGTAAATGCAATTAGGGTTGGAAAATTAGCAATAATTTGTCTGGCTGATCTTAAAGAGGTGATACCACTACAAGCGGAAGGAACACATGGGTTTGATGCATAATCGTCATCTGTTGCCAAATTTGGAGCCGTTGAGCTGAATGACCAATAAACCGCATCAACGGGAGTTCCGGTGTCGTCATATAAAGCAATCCAACCATCACCATTAGGCAAAAGCCAGTTGGTATTAGGATCACAGGTGTTGGTGTTTAAAAACTGACTTACCTGAAAATCAATGTCGGCGGCATTGTATGCAGTGTTATTTTGAGTTTCGGTGCCACCCACAACCAAGTGTTGTCCTGGATTAATAATGGTTCCGGTAGGAAACTGAAAGGCCCCTATGTAAGAAGGATTAGTTACTGTTTGAATACCCACTCCGGCAGAACCCACTACCCAACAACTGATATCAACGGGAGAACACCCTTTATTGTAAATCTCCACATATTCTTTTCGTCTAATACCTTGGTTCGTGTTATTGTTTGGACCTGGTTTATGCATTACTTCATTAATCACAACCTGAGCCAACGAAGCTATGCTCAAGGTCATTAACAGGGTAGCAATATATAATCGTTTCATTGGTTTAATAGCTTTTATTCAAATTTAGCAGACCTATTTTTTTTTAGCGAATTAATATGGGCAAATATGCCCTATTCTTTAATTTATATTTGTAGCACGTATAGTCAATAAAACATCAAATGTTTATTTAAAATAGCCATATCTAATAGTCAAATATTAAAGATTATCTCGTATGATATATGAACGTATTTAAAAGGTAAGCAAAGGTATAAACAGTTAGTAAATATTTACCTTTACTGCAAAATTATAAATTGAATTCTTTTTATTGGTTTAGATAAATCAAAAGTATATTTTTTAATTAGTTTTAAATCGGATTTATAATTAGAAATAAATGGGGATACTATTTTAAAGGTTAGATAGGTAAATCTAAAAAAACACCACAAAGTATTTCCAAAAGCCATTTTTTAACTAATAGTAGAACCAAAAATTTAATCACGCTTTAATTAAGGCAGACAACAACCAGAGAGGCCTTTAAACACTCAATGGTCTAATAATTTTCTCAGAAATAAATAGGGCATTCGCCCTATTTATGCTTTTTTCTTTCATTATGGTATCGTCAAATTTGTGATATAGTAAAATACAGCTTGAAATACAAAATTTACAATATCAAATTTATTAGTCCTTTTTTTTGGTTTATTGTGTTTGTGCTTATTATGGATGGGGCTTTAGCCCAAACCACTTTAGACGATTTCTCTGATAATAATTTCACTGCAAATCCCGCTTGGACAGTTAATTCTGGAAGTGCATCGGCAAGCAGCGGAGCTTTAGTTTTTGGTAGCGGTAGCACCGGCCTGTCTATCTCAACACCGTTAGCTGTTTATTGTCAAGCTTGGTCTTTTAATCTTACATCAAGTACTACAGGTAATGATGATAATGTAAGATTTTATTTTGTTTTGCTTAACAGCTCCATCCCCTCTAACGCCTTAGCAGACGGATACTGTATTGATTACAATGGAAGTAATGGAGATTTTACTTTATTTCGATTAGATGATGGGGCCTTAACTAGTTTGGCCTTTTTTAATGGAACAGCCACAAGTAGTACAAGAACAGTATCAGTTACTATGGATGCCACTGGTAATATCGCGGTTAGCGTTTCCGGCTCTCAAATTTTAACCGCAACAAGTAATACTTATCCGGCAAGTTCTTCACAATTTATCGCGATTACTTGTACCGCATTAGATGCAGGTGCAGGTGATTTTTTTACTATAGATAACATTTCGTATACAACAGCGTGTGTAAATCCGAACTCTGGCGGATTAATTTCGGCTAATGAAAGCGTATGCGGCGGGTTTGATCCAACAAACATTATCAGTTCTTCACTACCCAGCGGTCAAAACGGCGTTATCGAATACAAATGGCAGCAGTCTGTAACCAGCAATTCTAGTGGTTTTATTGATATAGCGAGTTCCAATTCTGCAACGTATGATCCACCCGCCATTTCTGTAACAACATGGTATAAGAGACTTGCACGCGTAACTTGTTCCTCTAATTGGGTAGGCGCTGCAGAAAGTAATGTTATTGAAAAGAAAGTCGCTAACAGTCAGCTCGACAGAACGCCACTAGCCGATACTGCTTTTTCACCAAGCGGAAGTGCCGCATTTGGCGTATCTCCTCAAATAGTTTATGGTACCACCTATCAATGGCAGGTTAGCTCAGATAATGGGGTTAATTGGTCCAATTTAACAGCCTCTTCTGTTTATTCCGGTGTTAACGACACGCTTTTGATTATTAATAACCCGGGCATTTCCCTTAATAATTATTTATATAGATGTGTACTTTCCAACTCTCCATGCGCATCAACAACTTCCAGCCCCGCTTTATTAACAGTAATTCAATCCGCCATATTCTCCAACACTACAAGCACAGCCTGTGGAACTGATATTGGGAATTCATTCACTTTTCAACGGAATGTAACGGTTAGTGGCTTGCCTACTTCATTGGGAACCGGATCTGGTCAATATATATTGAGGCAAGTAAGAATAGTAATGGGGTCCGGCTCTTGTATCGGTGATCTCAGAACATACAGCGCCCGTATTAAATCACCCTCAGGTACTACCATTCAATTATTTTCAGGTTTTACAACTTCTACCACCAATATGTGGGCAGATGTTACATATCGCGATCATTCATCATTGGAAAGGGTAAGGGATTATCAAAATTCAGTTCAGTCCAGCTATTATCCTTTTAAGATAGGCTATTATAGATTAGAAACCGGAAATTCATTTAATTTAGTCAACGGTCAAAATCCAAATGGGACATGGATCCTCGAGCTAGCAGAAAATACAGATATTACAAATGATGGCGGACCTGATGATGAGGTTTCATTTCAAAGAATTGAACTAGTTTTTGGACCACCATTTGTTTTTTCAGATATTACAGGATCTTCCTCAAATAATGATTGTTCGGGCGCGGTTTGTTTAGGGACTCAAGAAATAATTATTGGTACCAATAACGGGTATTCTCAAGCCGACCCTAATTATCCTGGTAGTCCAGTGTCTTCTTGTAGTTGGAATGGGGCAAATAATAATAGCGCCTGGTTTTCATTTACACCAATTGCCACATCTGCCCGATTAACCATTAGCGGCATGAATGATGGTGGAAATAGCGACTTACAGCCTATAATCTTGCAAGCGCCATCATCTTGTAGTTCACCAACTATTGTTCCAACAGGAGGTTGCCCCGATGATGAGTCTGTTAACAATCGCTCTTATTTATCTGTTAATGGAGGAGGAGCCTCTTCGGGGGCTATATATTCTTCGGGAATAACTGCAAATTGTGAATTTAATTTAGCAGGTTTAACTCCCAATCAAAGATACTTTTTATATGTTGATGGAACAGGAGGGGCATCCTCCAATTTTTATATAGAAGTTGACAATAATTGTAGGCCGTGCAATACGCTTCTACCCGTAAAATTCTCAAACTTAAGTGCTAACTGCAGTAGTAAAGGCACCAGCCTTTCCTGGTCTACCGAATCAGAATTAAATAATGATTATTTTGTTATTGAGAAAAGCACTAACGGAGAAACCTTTGATGCCATTGGAACGATTAAAGGGGCAGGAAATTCTTCCAGTACATTAAATTATAAGTATAACGATTTAGGTATTACCAGTCTGGGCGTTACCTATTATCGTATTAAACAAGTAGATTTCGACGGTACATCGGCGTATAGCGATCTGGTTTACATTAATTGCAAGGAACAACTAAAACCAGGCTTTTATCCCAACCCGTTCTCTAATTCTATTCAATTAAAAAATATAAACGAGTCCAATTTAACCGTTAACATATTCTCGTCCGATTCAAGATTGGTGAAAACCCTATATAATATAGATGGCAATGCCCTAATTAGCCTGGATAATCTTAAAACGGGTCTTTATTTCTTTCAGGTTGTTGGATCCAGCAACGAAATTCTTTATAATTTTCATGCGCTAAAAAATAGTGTCGATTATTAATCTGTAACTTAAATCTTACGGTTTAATCCAGTTCTAAAAATGGAGTTAGTCGGGACAATAATTTTAAAATAGGCTACTTCCAATTATTAGATTAAATTTTAATTATAAAGTGCCGTATTTGTAATTAAAAATAAGCTGAAACAAGTAGGGCGTTTTATTTTTTTGTATTTCATCAAGCGTAACGAAACCTTACTCAGTTATTAAATCGGGATTATTATATATATTCTTTAATATCCATTATGGGCTTATGTTTTAAGGAACCAATAAATAGAAAATCATCTTCCATCAGCAGCGCCTGTTTATACTTTTTTAAAAAATTATGGTTTGGAACATGATTTATAGATGTGACAAAATAGGACAATTTGATTTCTAAAACGGTAGATTTACCCTAATTTTGCCCTAGTTATTTTTATCATGAAAAAATTATTATACACATTTTTTGCTCTTTCCTTAGGTATAAAAGCCCAATCGCAGGTTGTGATTAACGAGGTTATGGTAATGCCGGGAACTAACTATGGTGTTCCAACTGGTGACAATACTAACGCCAACATACAGTCTTTATTAAATAACTCAGGCACCGGGCAAGAATGGATAGAGTTATATAACAAGAATGGGTGCGACTCTGCAGACATAAGTTGCTTTATATTAGGATCCAATACTTCCGATGGTACTAATTACGGTGCCTACTCTTTTCCTATTGGCACTAAAATACCGCCTCACGGATTTATTACAATTGGCGCAGGCCCAAACGTAGATGTTAACCTTTTTAACGAGCGCTTAACCAATAACATCTGCTATAATAATCGCTGGCACTTAAACAATGGTAACGGTTACATTGCCCTTTACGATCCTACCGGAAATCCATTAGATGCTATTTATTGGGCCACAAACGCAAACAATATAAATACAGGAGGTGAATTTGATAACGTTCTCTGTTCTCCGGGGGGCCCATGTACTCCCGCTGTATTAGGTATGGCTAAAGATATTACCAGTATTGTTTATATAGGCGATTGTTCTTCTTCTGCCGTAGGCGCAGCGTTTATAGGCAAAACGGTTTCACGTTCGGTTGATGGTGGTTCAGTATGGAGTTTGGGTTCAAATGCTACCCAGGGCTCATGTAATGGAATATGTCAACCCATAGGAGCTTCAATAGGTTTAACAATTACAACCACCGGTACTTCGTGTGGACAAGATACAGGAAAAGCGATTGTAACCGTTACAAGCGGAACCGGTCCTTTTACCTATTCTATCAACGGCGGCGCTCCTCAAGCCGATTCAGTTTTTATTAACTTGGCAGCAGGAAATTATACATTGCAGGTATTTGCATCGGGTTGTGCAAAAGATACATTCTTTACCATAAATCAAATTGGCGTGGGGCCCGTTATCGATAGTTTAAAAATTATTCAGCCCGGTTGTACTTCAAGTGGATCCGTGATTATTTATGCCACGCCTGCAGGAACTTTACAATACGCCCTTAACGGTGGGGCCCTTCAATCCGACAGTATTTTTGTAAACCTTACGGCGGGTACATACACCATTACGGTTAGTTCAGGGCAGTGTTCGGCAGACACCTCTATTATCTTAACTAACGCTAATGGTCCTGATTTAACATCGGTAAATATTATTAAACCAGAGTTTTGTGGACAAAACAACGCCAGCTTCGAATTAAACGCAACCGGAGGCAATAGTCCATATAGTTTCTTTTTAAATGGAGGTACACCTCAACCCGATAGTGTTTTTATTAATCAATCAGCTCAAAATTACTGGGCATATGTAAGTGATGCTAACGGTTGTGTAGATTCATTATCGTTTTCTGTAACCGAGATACCGGCGCCGGTTATTTCAGTATCTACGCAAGTTGATGAAAAGTGTGATAAAACAAATGGGAGTATTTCCGTTAATACTATCGGTGGAACATCTCCATATACCTACCAGTTAAATGGAATTTCACAAAATAGTACAACTAATTACAGCAGCTTAGCATCCGGCTCTTATCAGGTAATAGTAAATGATGTTAATAATTGTAAAGATACCGTTACAGTTACTTTAAGCAATATTCCCGGACCAACTATAAGTGCTTTAGATATAGATGTAGAACATTGCGATCAAACAGATGGGTCTTTACAGATTAACGTTTTAGGAGGTAGTACACCCATACAATACAGTATTGATAATGGTGCAAATTTCGTTACAACCCCTCTTTTCGGTAATTTAGGATCAGGATCTTATTTCGTAGTAGTAAAGGATGTAAACGATTGTAAAGCCGATTCGGTAGTTAATATCGGCGAACAAAATATATCGGTTAGTTTATCCGGCGATCCATTATACAGCGAAACCATTCCTCAATTAGTAAATTTAACAGCAACAAGTGCTACAGCGGTTCAGTATTCGTGGAATTATGGAAATGGAACACAGGCTTCAACCACAAACGGTCAAAATAGTTATACCTACACACAAGGGGGAGAGTTTATAGTTGAGGTAACTGCTGTTGATGCTTTTGGCTGTGTTGCCAGCGATACCATTAAGATAATAATATCACAGCTATTTATACCGAATATATATACTCCAAATGGAGACACAGATAATAATGAATTTAAAATAACACAAAGTGGATATAAAGATTTGAATTGTGTAATATTTAATCGTTGGGGACTTAAAATTTTCGAGTTTAATGGTGTAAACGGTGTTTGGGATGGCAAAACACAGTCTGGTGGCACTGCCCCTGACGGAACATACTATTACCTGTTAACCGCCACCACCATTAACGGTGTAGCAAAAGAATTTTCGGGATATATTACACTAAAGAGGTAGTTAAAATAATAAACAAGAAATTATTATCTAAATTTATATTTAGAGTAGTATTCTATTAACGTAAAAATAATTACTATGAAAGGCAAGAGATTATATCATTTAATTGAAACGCTAGATGCTTCTGAAGGAAAAACCATCATTAATATTTGTAAGCAAAGTAACGATAAGAGACATCGATATCTCCATGATGTTCTTTCCAAAAGGCCTTACGAAGATTTTGAAAAATTAAACACCAAGATTGAGAACTGTTTTATTAAAAACGGAAAATTAAGCCCAACTTTAGATAAATCGATACGCAGATTCATAGATTTTGCTTGCAAAGAAATAGAGTATGTAAAAGTGAATAAGCGATTGCAATTGGATGAACTTCCTAAAAACATGATTCTGGTACAGGAGTTTTTGGGATCGAGCAACGGATATCTTCTAGATTATTATCTCGACAAAGCATTTGCAGAGAGTAAGAAAAGGGATGATATAATCTCACAAAGTATTTGCTTAGATAATTTTATAACCAGCTTTGCAAAAGTGCAAACTGATAAAGCAACACAACAAATTAAAAAACTGGCAGAGCAAAAAGTAAATTTTATCAGGGAGTTGTATCATCGTAATCAATCCGAATATTATAACATAGTTAGTAATATGTATATTGATGATTCTTCTTTTATAGAGAACGCCATTCTCCCTTCCTTAGAAAACTTTCAAGACTTAATAGAAGAAACAAAGGACTCCATCTACAGTATTGTTTATGAGCTTTCTCTTGCACGCCTTCATTTTAGTGATGAAGAGTTCTTTAAACAACATATAGAGAATTGCGAACGAAGGGTTTCATCTGTTTTAAGCAAAAGCGACGAAAAGCAAAAGTGGACGAGAAGGGTTCTGTTTACTAAGATTAGTGCAGGCTTTCATTTTGGATGGCCCATAGCACCATTAACTGCCACGGTTAAAAAAACCCTGGAACACAATGAATCATATAAATATTATGATGATGCCACCTTATTTTATTATTTGTTTTTATTGGTACTTCAAGGCAAGTCCGACCAGGTGAATAAATTAATTAACGGAAGTAAGCTGAAGTACTTTAAAAATGATAATAATGAAATGCTGATTCTAATAAGATCGCTGGTTGCTTATACGGAAGAAGATTATAAAACACTTAAGCAAAATCTTAACAATTTAACATCTGGCGATAATTTTTATATAAACATCTGGTCTCGGTTATTAGAGATTTTATATTGGTTAAAAAAACGCGATGAAGATTTTGCCTTAAACTTGATCGGTAGAACCGAACGTTATTTAAATATTAACAAAAACAAAGTTTTTACCGGTAATGATAATGCATTGGTTTTAGCGCACTTTAAGAAATTAGCAATGGGCACAAAAATAAAGAGTTCTGAAATTATCCCTAATTTAAAATGTGATTATCACAAGTATCTGGTGTCAAATATTGATTAAAAGCCCTATTTATTATATAGTTATAAACTTGTAAAACTCATAATTAATAATGTAAATGATTAAAATAGGCCCTAATTAGAAGAAGGGAGTAAACGCAGTGTTAATCCTTAATGTAAGTTAGAAGTATATAAATTTTAATATATTCGCAACATGATTACAAGTTACCTAAATAATGCCAACTATTTTTTTTATTTTACCAAACTCCGATTTAGGGGCTAGTTTGATTTTATGATATTTCAAGCCCCAGCGATGGGGCTTTTTTTTTGAACGAATATTAACACTAAATTTTAAAATAACATGAGAAATCACAGAGTTGCAATACAAGGGATAGTGGCCTCTTACCACGATTTAGCCGCCCGAAAAATTTATGGAGAAGATCTGGAGTTAGTTGAATGTTCAACCTTTAAGGAAACGTGCGAGGCTATTGTAAACAATAGGGCAGATTATGCTATTATGGCGATAGAAAACTCTACTGCCGGCAGTATCTTATCTAATTATAATTTAATAGAAGATTATAATTTAAAGGTTATAGGCGAATTATATGTACGCATACAATTTCATTTAATGGCCCTGCCGGGGGTTTCAATTAAGGAAATAGAAGTAATTAATTCTCACCCTATGGCCATCTCTCAATGTCAGCCTTTCTTATTGGAGCATTCTAATATTAGGGTAGTAGAAGGTAATGATACTGCGCGTTGTGCAAGAGACATAAAGGAGAAACAACTTAGAAATGCTGCCGCTATTGGAAATGAAGTTACCGCTAATACATACGGAATGGAAATCTTAGCTTCTAATATAGAATCGAACAAGAAAAATTATACCCGTTTTTTGGTAATCACCAAGGGCTCTGATGTAGTTGAAAATCCTGATAAAGCATCTATTAGCCTTCAATTACTTCACGATCCGGGAACTTTGGCCAAGGCCCTAACGGTTTTGGGTGACCATCGTATCAACTTAACTAAAATACAATCCGTTCCTATTGTTGGAAACTTAAATGAGTATAATTTTCATTTGGATTTAGAATGGGATGATTATAGCCAATACAAAGCAGCCTTGGCAGAGCTTGTTACCTATTGCAAAAAGGTTAAAATATTAGGTGAGTATAAACGCAGTAAAATAGAACAGTAATGGAAAAAGTAATTATTGCCGGTCCTTGCAGCGCAGAATCGGAAACGCAGATGTTAACTACCGCAAGAAAGATTAAAGAAATCTCTTCGTCGGTTTTGTTTAGAGCAGGAATTTGGAAACCCCGTACAAAACCCGGAAGTTTTGAAGGAATGGGTGAACAGGGCCTGGTTTGGCTTAAGAAGGTAAAGGACGATTTAGGTTTAAGAATCGCCACCGAAGTGGCTAATGCGGGGCACGTGGAGCTTGCCTTAAAATATGGCGTTGACGTGTTGTGGATTGGAGCCCGTTCTACCGTTAATCCTTTTTCTGTTCAGGAAATAGCTGACGCTTTAAAAGGGAGCAACGCAACGGTATATATTAAAAATCCAACTCATCCTGAACTGGCTCTGTGGGAGGGTGCAGTAGAGCGAATAGAGAAAAGCGGCATTAAGGATATTGGATTAATACATCGCGGTTTCAAAACGCATGATCACTCCAGTTACCGAAACAATCCGTTATGGCAAATTCCTATTGAAATGAAGGTTAGACATCCCCAGTATCCGATGATTTGCGATGTAAGCCATATAGTAGGAAAACGTGATGGGTTGCTTGATGTAGCATCTAAAGCCGCAACTTTGGATTATCAGGGATTGATGATTGAAACGCACATTAATCCGGAGGTTGCTCTTAGTGATGCTCAGCAACAAATAACACCGGATGCGTTAAAAGAATTATTAAGCAAAGTAGAGTGGAAAGTACCTTCTTTAAATACTTCGGTTCAAGATAAATTAAAGATGTTGCGTGAGCAGATTAATCTTCTGGATGATGAGATTATGCAAATGCTGGGAGCTCGTATGAAGGTTGCGGAAGATATTGGTCGTTTAAAAAAAGAAAACAACATGCCCATTTTACAGCCTAACCGCTTCCAGGAAATTATTAATGAAAATGTTGCAAAAGGTAAGAAACATGGTTTATCGGAGGAATTTATTGTTCACTTTCTAGATGCAATTCATATCGAATCGATTAATAAGCAGAACCAGGTTATTTTCGATAGAAAATTAACATAGTTCTTTGCTAAGAACAATTGTTTCGTTATTGCTGCCCTCGAGCCCCAATCTGTATTGAAATTAATTATACAGTTAACTTATGTATCCCAAGTCAGGCCAGTGATGATGGTGTTTATCTTTCATTGTCACCCTGAGCTTGTCGAAGGGTAGTGGAAGAGTAATTTAAAAAGGCTTCGATACCACAGCCTGACATTATTTCGTATACCCTAGTTCTCCATACTATCAATAATTGCTGCATCCGAGCCGCAATTTTTATTTAATTTATTAGCTCAACTCTTTATAACAGACACCGGCTCTGCATTACATTCCGGCCGGGGATCTGTTGGCAAGTTTTACTATCTACACTTTTATGAGATTCCCGGAAGGGCCCATACTATTTAATATTCAATGATCAATTGATGCCCTGTCCGGGATCTCTTTTAGTTCAGGATTTTATTTGTTTATTGGCACAGCTCTGGCTTTGGCTCCGCTCAGCCAGCAAAAAGATTTAAGATTTTCTTAGTTTACATTAAATAAAATGTAAAACAATTAGATTAATCTTCATCCACATCTCCAAACTCTTCTTCCAAGAATTTCTCAAAATCTCTGCGGTCTTTTTTGCTGGGTTTTTCATCCAGATAGTAAAGTTTCAATTTTTCAATCTTACTTCTTCTTGCATATTCGCTCTCTGGAGTTAAATCTTCTATAAACTCAGGTAAAAGTTTTGCTGCAATGCGATCAGGATTAACTTTCAAAATCTTACAGGTTCTTATATAAGACTTTAGATCAACTGAAATAACGTCCTCCGCCTTTACCTCTCGAGATGGTTTTGCAAGGCTGGTATTAATTTTTACTCTACCTCTGTTACAATAATCTGTTGCTAACGATCGTGTTTTAAAGAACCTCATGGTCCATAACCATTTATCTATTCTCATATGGGTTTAGGATTAGTTAATCGAATGAAAGTTAAAAATCAGCCATTATCATCTTTTAGAACACGCGACAAAATCATAGCGAACAAATCAATATCCGATTCCATTAAATAGAAGGGATTTCGGCCACTGTCTTTTACAATCTCTAATCCGTTAGAGTAAGGAGTAAAAGCCAGAATTCTATTTAAACGCAAGGTGGAATTCTTCTTTTCGCCTACAAACAACAAACGTTTGTTGGTTAGATAAACATACCCTTTATCCAGCATTACCAGTTGTTCTTCCTGAACTTTATTAACCTTGTAACTACCCGTTCTGTAATAAAGGCCACGCATAATTTTAATACTTAAACTTGGGCCACCGTAATTTATTCTTTTTGTTACCGTACGTTGCTCGTAAAAACTTGTATACGCCTTATAATAACAAACCTCATTTTTTTGAAGATTAAGATCAACCGCAAATGCAGGAATTACTCCGTTTTCTATGTTCCAGTATAATTTAAACTTATTGTATAATTCGCGGGAGGTATCATCTAATACCACTTTAGCGTTCAGGCTTTTTGCGATAGCATCAAACTCGTTTATTTCATCGGGCGATAAACGTTGGTCGGATACTATTTTGGTGTAATAATTATTTACAAAAAGAGTCCGGCATTCATTATCAATTTTGTTTTTAAGATTATCGGGTAGTAATAAATTTTCTTGAAGAAACTTTAACGATTTATCATCATTCGTATCCATACGCCCATCAGCAATAGCTTCGTTATACTCCTTTTTATAAATCTCTGAGGCCAGTTGATGATAAATCTCGCTTACTTCTTTTTCGTTTAACAATAAGAGCTCGCGCAAGTGTTTTAATAAATGAAGATCTTCTGTATTCGCCACGTGATCATTTAAGCAGAATTTTACATAATCAGCATAGATTTTTTTAAGTTGATCGGAAAATTTTTTATAAACATCTATCTTGTATCGGTTGGCAATTTCGGAGATAGCATCAGGCGAGATTTCAAACACAGATTTTGCTGCAAATAAATTATTTACCTCTACAAAAGCATTTTGCTTGGGACGAATATTAAAGATCCGTTGAAAGAGATTTTCTTTTTGAAGCGGAATAAACCGAATAATGTTTGAACTCATTTATATTAGATGTGATTAACGTATTTAAATTTAAGATTTAGTTTAATGATATTAGTTAAAGGCCACTTAAAATCGTTATTAAATTTGAAAACTATTTCTTGAAGTTGAATAAAGCCACTTAAACAAAGAGCACTATTCTAATTTAATAAAGAAGTTATATTATTTTAAAAAGCTCTTTGTTGGGGGCCCCATATAAACACAATAGCTTTTTCTATCCCCCTATTTTTTTTAAAGTTCTGTTAAAAATGACGGAAAGTAAGTAGTTAAGGAGTAAAATTTAAGTTTATACTTTTTAACCGGTAAAATTTTACATAAATTTGATTAAATAAGTGTATTAAAATGAAAAAAACTGTTCAAATTATTTTAATCCTAATGGGATTAAATTATGCATATGCTCAAAATAAAGAAATAACCTTTGAACATGGCACATGGGAAGAGGTTTTGGCTAAGGCTAAAAAGGAAAATAAAATGATTTTTATGGACGCCTATGCATCATGGTGTGGTCCTTGTAAATGGATGGCTCGAACAGCCTTTAAAAATGATACGGTAGCTGATTTTTACAATGCGCAGTTTATAAATTATAAGCTGGATATGGAAAAAGCCCAAGGACCTGAGCTTGCTAAAAAATATAAAGTAAGTGCTTACCCTAATTTATTATATATTGATGCGAATGGTGAATTAGTTCATCGTAGTTGCGGCGCTCTAGCGTCTCAGGAATTTATTGCGCTGGGTAAGGATGCTAAAAATCCAGAGAAGCAATTTGCTAATGTTCAGAAACAATATGAAGCAAATAAAACTAATTCGGTTTTTTTAAAAAATTACCTTCAAATACTTTCCTCTTCTTGTTTAAGAACCGAGGACGTATCTACACAATATTTCTCAACGTTAAAAGAGCAGGAGATGTTTAGTAAAGACACCTGGGAGATGATAATGCAATATGCCAATAAAATGGAGAGTTGGGAGTTTTCGTTTGTAGAAAAAAATTACACCGATTATGTAAGCCGTTTTGGCCAGCAAGAGGTAGATGGATTAATTGGTAAAGTTTACAGTAACGAGATGTATACAGCATTGCGTAAGAAAGAAACTCCGCGTTATAACGATTTAAAAGTGCGTTTACAAAAATCGGAGTATAAGAATACTAAAGAGATCATCTTAAATATGGATATGGAAAAATATTTTGCAGAAGAAAAGTATGAAGATTATGCCAAAACCGCTTTGCAATTACTTTCTATTACCCAAGACCCCAATCCGGAGATGGTTAATAACATAGGTTGGAATTTTTATGAAAAAGTAGAAAATAAAGACGCCTTAGAAAAAGTATTGCCTTTTTTGGATAATGCCTGCACAGCCGAACCCGCTTATGCTTTGTATGATACACATGCTGCATTGTTGGTTAAAGCCGGAAATCCCAAAGCAAAAGAATGGATAAGCAAAGCAATTGAACAAGGTAAGAAAGAAGGAGCAGATGTAAGCGAGACAGAGAAGTTGAAAGCCAAAATAAAATAAGCCTTGAACCCCGAAGAGATTCGGGGTTTTTTATTTAATATCTAGGATCAAACTTTTCTTATTGTTCAGAATTACCGAGCTATTTAACTCTTTTCCCAATAATACTTTTGCGACAGGTGCTTCTTTCGATATAACAAAAACATCCGTTCCGTTTACTGAAATTTTTCCAAGAGCACAGGCAATAAAAATAAAAGTGTCGTTTAGTTTTATTAAGGAACCCGGAGCTATATTTCCGCTCTTGTTTTCGTGCAAAATGCTTTTATTAAAGTTTTGCTTTTCCAATAAGGTATTATGCAATTGTTTTTGCAGCTTTTCAATTTCCAGTTGAGCCATTGCTCTTTCCGTATCGTGTTTATCTCCAGCGGTGCTTTTAGAATTATTGTTGGAGGCTTCCTGCGTTTGTTTTAAGGCAGATTCAAGGGTCAGAATCTTTTCATCCAACAGCATCTCTATTTTCTTAATTACCCCCTTCTTTAAATCCTGAAGCTCCATTATAGCTGACTTTAATTCATCTAATTTAGATTTTAAAAATAATCATTAGATCTTTTATTTTTCACCCCATTTTTAAATTTAAATAAAGTATTCATCAATAAATAGATTTGTTCAATTTTAATGCAGATCATACAAATCTGCTTATATATGGATACGAAAATCATCTAACCGACTATAACATAAGAAAAAAATTTATCGCAAAGGCTCTCTCCTTATCGAATATAGGCGTGTATTTTTCCTTTTTATAAAACATTAAGAAAAGAAGAAATGCATGAAGGGCACTATAATTATTTTAATTGGCTTAATGTTGTTGGTTTTTATGCGCGACTTATTTTTTAGTTTAAATAGGCGCTGTTAATGAGGTTATGTAGGGTTTATCCACCAAAGGCTTAATTCCTATTTTGGGGAGATAAAGAAATATATGGATAGAGGAGGTAGGGTTATAATACAGATTTTATAACCTGTAAATAATTTTCTTTCTGAGCTGCAACCGAATATTTCTCGAGTATTGTTTTTCTACCGCTTTCTCCAATGTAGTTTCGTAGTTCTACACTCTCTATTAGTGAGCTTAAGACCGCAATCCATTCTTCGTGGTTGGTGGGTAAAAAACCATTTTCTTTATCTTGGATAATATCTTTATTAGCTCCCACGGCACTCATAACACTGGGTATACCAAGCGACATATATTGTAAGCCTTTAAAGCCGCATTTTCCTCTCGACCATTCATCGTCAGGTAATGGCATAATGCCAATATCTAATTGCTGCAAATCCTTTATTTCGCTTTCTTTATTCCAGGCCACAAAGCTTATTTTTACAGGAGCATCGTTAACCGATTTGTTTGAGATTAATCTAAATTCAAGTTTGCCAGGGTATTTTTTATCTAACTCTTTAAAAAGAGGATAAGCCATTTTAAAATGACGTATAGTAGTATCTGAGCCGGTCCAGCCAATAATAACTTTTTCCGGATTAGTGTTCTTAATTCGTAAAACTTGATGATACTCGGTATCTATAGTAGTGGGGATAATATACGTATTTGCATTAAAGGCCTTTGCATATTCGGCCAAGTATGAATTTCCAGCAATAACTGTTTTAGACCAGGAGATAATCTTTCCGGTTTTGTTATGATTCTTCAGCCAGCTCCAGAAACGATTCGCTTCCGAAACATTTGGCAACCAAATCGCATCATCAAAATCAAAAATAACAGGTTTCTTATAACGTTTTGCAATTATCCATTCAAATATTGGTGGACCAATAAGGGAAGCCTCTCTGAAAATAAACACTGCATCATGCTTTTTTATTTCAGTTAACTGTGAGAAGCGTGTTAGGAATGAGGATACCATTCCTAATGCTTTGTTAAAGAAGTTTCCTTTTAAGTATAATACCTTATTTGTTTTTTCATCTAAAAAATGAAACTCATTTATCTCGAAGAATTGAGAAAGATAATTTAAATATTGCTCGTATCTGAAACGCTGACCCGGAGCTACTCCATGCGGATAAGGAACAACAAATGCTATTTTAGGCTTTTTTTCCAAGGGCATGCCAGTATGGGGTTTTATCAGAGAATACGATTTGGGTAAGCCCGGCATCTTTCATCATGGCTGTAATTTCTGCTTTTGAGAATCGTTGTTCTAGGGGTGTTCCAAAGCGGTCTAAGGCGTCGTTTCTAATAACGAAGAAGCTTTTATTTGCGTAATAACTTAACGGTAATACGCCAGCTATTTTTTTTAATCCTATTGCATACAGAGACTTGGAAAGTAAAACAAAAGGCATATAAATAAGAACTGCTATCAAATCGCAAACCGGTTTCTTGATGATAGAAGGCAATCGACAGATAATTATCCTGAAAATGCTAGAGAGATAAAACAATAATTTATACAATAGTCCTTTATTATCTAAACTATAATATAAATAAACCAAGAAGTAACCTCCCGGCTTTACCATCTTTACACAATCCTTAATAGCCTGAGCAGTATCTGGTATATGGTGTAATACGCCTAAACTAAAAACAAGGTCAAAACTTTCTTTTTCAAAGGGAATATTTGAAACACCGGCTTGTGTTATGCGCACATTCTTTTCATCTTTTAGTAATACCGATGCTGCCTGAACAGCATTGCTGGGATCAATGGCTTCAACATTTCCAACCAAAGGTGCAACGTATTTGGTCCAACGACCGCTTCCGCAGCCTACATCCAGTACATTCCAGGTTTTGTTTGGAAGGATATCGTAGCAGATGTCAAAATATTCATCGCCTACTTTCTTAATCTCTTCCCTTGAGAATTCATTAAACTTTAACCATTCTTCACCAAATGATTCAACCGTTATAATATCTATGTTTTCACCCGGATTAAACGAAAAGATTTCACCATGAGGCGTATCAATTGTTGTTAGATGTTCCTGATTGTATTTAAAGCGATTCATATCGATAAGCTGCGGTAAACACTTTTATATCTCTCCAAGCCTAAAGATAGGGAAAACTCTTTTAAGCAGATTGTTCTTAAAGAGTCATGAGATAATGTTTCTATCGCATCCAATTGTTTAACAGCCTTCATATAAGCGTTTGTATTAAACTCATCAATTAAAAGGCCGCAGGTATTTTCCCGAAATATAGTATCCATATCTCCCACATTACTATTGGCTATAACCGGTACGCCCATGGCCAGCAATTCGGCTAATTTAGTGGGTGATGAAGCTTTTTTTGAATACAAGGGTTTAATGAAGAACAACGAGAAGGTACTGAGTGCCACTAAAACCGGAACATCTGATCGTTTACCATAGATTACTCTGATGTTTTCTGTTGAAATATTCAGTCTTTGGGCTTCGCTTAAAATAAGTTCAGGCGAATCGGCTGTAATAAACAGAAAAATGGCAGATGGATATTTATTTAAATATTCTTTAAAGAAACTCATCATTTCGGGCAGCATATACCAGGTTCCGAGTGAGCCTAAATAGCTAATAATTCTGGTATTTGGTGGAATACCTAATACCTTTAACCAATTTTCCTTGGCAGACGGGCTTATAGTTTTAAAATTGAAATGAGCCACATCTACACAGCAGGGAATAACAGTAATTGATGTTTTTTTATCATAAAAGCTCCAATTTTCAATTTCTTTTTTAGCAGCTTCGGTTAATGTAATAATAGCATTTGAGCGAGCAATTAGTTTTCGCTCTATTCGTTTAAAAAATTTATAAAGCATTCTTCCTTTTAAGCTAGACTTATTCCAGATATTTCCATCTAATCTTTCGTCTGCCCAGAAGCCTCTCATGTCAAATACAATTTTAACTTTTAAAAAGGTTGAGACCAAAAGGCCAACATAGGCCGGAACATAACTGCGGCAGTGCAACAATTGTGCTTTATTTTGAATACTTAAAAAGAATACCTTTAAGAATAATTTCAAAAAATTAAAAATCTGACTTACAAAGGGAATTCGCGAAGAATATACAACGGGATGCCATTCGATTTTTGCATGTGTACAAATTTCTTCAATTATTTTTTTTTGATCTCGGTATCTGAGGGGTTTCTCTGCGCTTACCAAAATTAAATGGTTTTCGGCAGATAAGCCTTGAAGATAAGGAAGGACTTGCGATTGACCCAAGGGGTCTGTCATACCATCTAACGAAATAAAAATGCAAGTACCCATTGTGCTTCTAAAAATAATAGTTTATAACGATTAATTGAAAAAAGAATTTGCCTAAAACAATTCGATTTCAGGCAATTTAATTACTTTTATAAAATGTGCGGTATAGCAGGATACTTCTCTAACACAGGTTTTTTTGGAGATTCGATTGAGAAAATGACTCAGCGGATTAACCATCGGGGACCCAATTCCCAGGGCGTATTTAAGGAAAAGAGTGTTGCATTGGGCCATAGACGCTTATCTATCCTTGATCTAAGCGACAGGGCCAATCAACCTATGATGTCTCACAATGGGCGCTTTGTAATGGTATATAACGGGGAGATTTACAATTACCGCGAAATTGCGGCTCAATTAAAGTTTACAAATCCCGGTATTAATTTTAATACATCATCCGATACCGAGACTATACTGGAGCTTTTTGCACTGCAAGGCATGCAGTCTATACAGTCGTTTAACGGCATGTTTGCAATAGCGATTTACGACAGACAGCAAGAGGAATTAACACTGGTTCGCGACAGGATTGGGATAAAGCCCTTTTATTATTATTGGGATGGCTTTAATCTGGCTTTTGCTTCGGAGCTGAAAAGCCTTATGGAGTCACCGGCTATTAAAAAGGAAATAAATCCGAATGCGATATTAAAATATTTCAATCTCGGCTTCGTTCCTGCGCCCGATAGTATTTATAAGAATGTTTATAAACTTGAACCCGGTGCTTGTTTAAGATTAAAGAATCAATCTTTAGAAGTTTTTAAGTACTGGTCGGTAGATTCTGCTTTAAGTGAGGATGTGTTTTCTAACGAGAAACAGGCTTTGGTTTTGCTCAGTGATTTGTTATCAAGCTCTGTTCAGTTTCAATTAAGAAGCGATGTACCTTTTGGTGTTTTTTTAAGCGGAGGAATAGATTCGAGTTTAATTACTTCCCTTGCTGTTAAATTCTCTGGAACCAAGATTAACACCTTTTCCATCGGGTTCGAAGAAAATAAATTTGACGAATCGCGCTATGCCGCTGCTGTTGCAAAGCATCTGGGCACCAATCATCATCAGTTTATAGTTAAGTTTAAAGATGCTTTTAATCTAATAGAAGATATTGTTAACGTTTACGATGAGCCCTTTGCGGATAGCAGTGCAATACCAACTATGTTGGTTTCTAAGTTAGCCAAGCAACATGTTACGGTTACTTTATCCGGAGAGGGTGGCGATGAACTTTTCATGGGTTATGGAGCCTACAAGTGGGCATCACGCTTAGATTCGTTCCCGTTTAATACCTTCAGGCCATTTATAGGAGGTGCTTTTGCAAAAATGTCAACCCGTTTTAAACGAATTGCTCAACTTTTGGATTATGATGAGTATAGTTTCTCTCATATTTTTTCACAGGAACAATACTTATTCTCAAAACCGGAATTAAGAAATCTTATTAACGAGCAAACAAATAAAGAAGGGGATTGGGAGGAATTATTAAAAAGAAAAAACGCTAATATATTTGATTTAAAAAAGATTGGTAAACGAGATTTAAGCATGTCAGAGCTACAAGCTATTTTTGATATTAAGACCTATTTACCGGATGATTTACTTACTAAAGTTGATCGTGCCAGTATGCGTTATGGTTTGGAAACGCGGGTTCCATTCCTTGATCACAGAGTGGTAGAATTTGCGTTAAATCTCAATAAGAATTTTAAGATAAAAAATAGCGTTCAGAAATATTTATTAAAAGAGATTTTATATCAATATATACCATCAACCTATTTTGACCGACCGAAGCAAGGTTTCGCAATTCCTTTATCTAAATGGATTAATAAGGATTTAAGGCCTTTAATTGATGAATATATGAACGAATCGCTTATTAAAGATCAGGCAATTTTTAATTATGCATACATAATTAATCTACAAAAACGATTAGTAGAAGGTGAATATTACCTTTACAACAGACTATGGCAGATATTAGTTTTCCAAATGTGGTACAATAATGTTCATTTAAAGACCCCTTAAGCATAGGAGATTTTAAAACTCTAAAATCTAAAAGTGGTTTCTCCAAACCAAAACAAAAACACCAAGTAGAGCAGTTGCTAATCCTAGGTAGGTTTTAAGATTAATCTTCTTTCTGAAATAAACGGCCGAAATTACAATAACAAATACCGGCACTAAACTAAAAATAGTTTGAGCAATTGAAGCTTCCAGCAACTGAACCGTATATAAGGAGAGCGTTACTCCAATTACAGGTCCAAACAGAGTCCCCATAAAAAGGTATTTTAATCCTTTGCCTTTATTTTCCATGATGGGCTTTGTAACCATCAGAAATCTACCGCTTAAAATTGTAAATGCATACATTGTTAATGTAGCGCCCAGCATTCTAATCCAAGTTGCGTGCATAGGTGTGAGGGCAAGGTTGCCACTCAACCCTTTTTTGGCAAATACAATGCCTACACCCTGACAAAGAGCAGATAAAAAGCCAAATAATAAACCCTTTTTAAGATTAGGATTTTGGGTGTTGGTTTCTTCTTTTTTATTTGCCAAAAGTATTATGTAAACCCCTATTAAGGTGATTAACATTCCTATAGTGCCCGCTAAGTTGAGGTGTTCATCTAAAATAATTATTCCGGAAATTAAAGCTGCACCAGGAGCAAGTGTGGCAAATATACTGCCCAAACCCGGACCAAGGTATACAAAGGCACTAAAGCTAAGGTAATCGCCAATAGAAAGACCAATAACGCCCGAAAGGCCAAGCCATAACCAATGATGATAATTAAGTTGAGTGAAAAGTTGGGTGAAACTTAAATTGAAGCACAGAATAAGTAAAGTACTTAATATGATTACCGAGAGGAAAAGCCGGAAGTGATTTACTTCATTAGCACCAATAAGCTGCGAAGCCTTAGTAAAGGGAAATATTCCAATAGTCCACGAAAGCGTTGTAACCAACGCCAGTAAAATACC
>Ga0315900_10000270_pt1 | contig 93212 bp, 72 predicted proteins | sample LakEriMetagenome_FD_203521 | JGI IMG/M metagenome (GOLD analysis project Ga0315900, IMG submission 203521) | Freshwater fungal communities from buoy surface, Lake Erie, Ohio, United States - Buoy 12 MA114 | ecosystem: Environmental > Aquatic > Freshwater > Lake > Lake biofilm | place: USA: Lake... | reverse complement strand
GCAATTAGTAAGCAAAAGCATTTTTACTCTATCTAACCTTCCTGCTCTTCGTAACTCCAATAAACGATCTTTAATTACCTTTAATGGAACAGCACCATACATAGAGTATTCTTCTATAGGGTATGAATCGAGGTAAGCAGGAAAAGCCCCTGCTAAAACAAGACCATAGTGGTGTGATTTATGACAATCCCTATCAACTAAAACCACGTCGCCGGGTTTAATTAAAGCCTGTTGAACAATTTTATTTGCTGTTGAGGTACCGTTAGTTACAAAGAAAGTATGATCTGCACCATAAGCTTTTGCTGCTTTTTCTTGCGCTTTTTTTATAGATGTTTTAGGCTGCAGAAGAGAATCAAGACCACCGTGCGTGGCCGAAGATTCAGCTAGAAAAACATTTCTTCCATAAAAATCGCCAAAATCACCTATCCATCTCGATCTAAAAACGCTATTACCACGCGAAATAGGCATTGCATGAAAAACAGAAGTTGGTTTTTTACTATACTCGGTTAGGGCAGTAAAAAAAGGGGTATCAAAACGTTCATTAAGACCACTTATTATAGTTAAATGCAATTCCTGAATATCTTCCATCCGATAAAATATACGACGAAAAGATTTTAAAACACGATCATCAAGATGAGTTAAAGAGGAATCTGTAATGTAGTATATATCTAATTCGGGTCTGAATTCCTTTATGTATTTACCGAGAAGTGGACCAATATCAGAATCAGAAACCCCATCTATATTAACCTTTAAAACATTTTGAACAAATGGTTTAATTAAAGTCGAAATGTTGCTGGAGAACAATAAAGGAGCATATCGAATACAAGCGGCCTGAATATTATAATTAAAGAATAGACAAATGAGTGCATCCTGAAAAGAACGTTGAACAACTATATCATAAATTAAATTACTATTGGGGCTTGTAAGTTCACGAAATTTAGATTTTAAAATATCTTCTTCTTTAGCAGATATATCTTCTACATATAAAACCTCAAAAAAATTCTTTTTATTACCCGCTACTATCTTCTCATTAGCCCCATCAACCGATAAACCTTTATTTAATTTATCACCAATAACATCCGGATGATTTCGATAATTATCACTAACTAGTAAATAAACCATTTCAGCTATACGGTTACTTACTGCCTTATATTCTTTTTTATCGAGGGCTCTGTTTATTTTTTTAACTGATGATGAACCCGGAAAAGAATAATACTGTTCAATGCATTGCAAATTCTCCAAAATCGAATTCACTTCAAGTAAACGCTCATTAAATTCGGGTTGATTTAAAAAACGAAGAAGATGACTACTTTTTTCTTTGAGATCATTCCAGATATCTATCCGAAGTTGATTTATATTATAATGTTTAGAAGTCATAAATAACTTTATTAATGCTTGGAGTGAAGAGCTAGTCTGTTTCCTTCAGAATCTATAAACAGTGCAAAATATCCGGCTGTTTCACTTAAAAATGTTTTTTCCATTATAACTCTACCTCCGGCTTCATTTACTTTATATAGCATATTATTTAAATCTTCCCCACCGTTTAAATAAATAAGGGTGCCATTTTCGCTGGGAACACAACCATTACCGGTAACGATAGCTCCCGTTACACCATTGTTAGCTGGGAAAAAACCCATGGCATATCCGTTAAGTTCAACAGTTGTAATTTCAATACTAAAAACATAATTATAAAAAGCAACGGAGCGGTAGTGATTATAGGCAGGGATTTCGAACCAAGTAACAAAATTTTTAACCGGACTTTGCTCACGCAACTTGCTCAGATTTGCCTCCTTTATTCTGCTCCGTAAATTAACAGTAGATCCCATAAAATAAAATAATGGACAATTTACAATTTCTTATACATTAATCAAATGTTTAATATATCAAAACTATTAATTAGACTATTAAAAGAATAAAAAGTTTAAATTGACAATAAATGTTTTTTTTTGAGCAAAATCAGGCTATTCAATCAAAATAAAAACATAAATTTAGGGCGAACTTAACTTTAAATGAAAACGGGCCTGAAAAAACTAAATACACATTACGGGTTAAATTCTATTTTGAATAGCTACAGTTTGATTTTTTTTTCAAATCACAAATTATTTGCCTTATTAATTCTTTCCGTAAGTTTCTTTACCCCTTCTATTGGCATATTTGGATTATTGAGTATAATTTTAATTAATAGCATTGCGCATAAAGTCGGATTTAATCGGGAGGATATTAAATCAGGATTATTTGGATTTAATGCACTTTTCTTAGGCATGGCATTAGCACATGATTATAGCATTAATCCCTCCTTTTTAATTTTATTTCTTTTTTCTAATTTAACATTACTACTAATAACAGTTTGGTTTAAAGGCTTGCTTGGAAATTATCAACTACCCTTTCTTTCCATCCCTTTAGTAGTTACTTATTGGATAGTTCAGCTAGCAGCCAGTAATTTAAGCAAAATACAATTAAATGAAAGTGGTGTTTATGTTTATAACGAACTGGCCATTAATCAACAGTCTTTAATGTTTCAATTTATTCACAGCCTGGATAACATGCTGGTTCCGGATTTGGTAATTACATTTTTTAAAACATTGAGCGGCATATTTTTTCAATCTAGTTTAATGGCCGGAATAATTATTGCAGTTGGTTTATTATTTGTATCGCGTATCTCTTTCACGCTAGCCGTAATTGGTTTTATGTTAGCCTACTTTTTCTATTACTTATTTGGTGCAAACGTAAATGATTTAAATTATAATTTATTTGGAGCTAACTTTATATTTTTAGCAATAGCAATTGGATGTTTTTTTCTAATCCCTAATAAATACAGTTATCTTGCTGTTATTATTATCATTCCAATTTTATTACTATTTACTGTTTCTTTAAATAGAATCCTTGCCTTATTTTGGCTTCAAAGCTACTCTTTATCGTTTAGTATTATTACAACAGCATTTCTGTTTGTTTTAAATCAGCGTTTCTTTTTAAAATTCCTTCATATTCCTGCAATACAGTATTTTTCAGCTGAAAAAACCATTTACAAATATTTAAATTCGCTTCAGCGTTTCAAAAACGAACACTTATACAAGCTATCCCTTCCTTTTGCAGGTGAATGGTTTGTTAGTCAGGCTTACGATGGTAATATAACCCATTTGGGCGATTGGAGTAAAGCACTGGATTTTGTTATTGTTGATTCTAAGAACAAGACATACCGCGAACCTGCTTCAAGATTAGATAATTTTATTAAAGAGAATTTTTATTGTTATAACAAAGAGATTTATGCACCTTTAGATGGTTATGTTTACGATATAATAAACAATGTAGAAGAAAATGATGTTGGCGAAGTTAATACAGAAAATAATTGGGGAAATACCGTAATAATTAATCACTTAAATGGCTTGTTTTCTCAAACCAGTCATATTAAAAAAGACAGTATCGGTGTTTATATAGGACAGTATATTTACAGAGGAACATATATTGGTACCTGTGGTAATTCGGGGCGTTCGCCAGAACCACACATTCATTTTCAACTACAAACCATACCTACATTGGGTGCCAAAACACTAGCCTATCCTTTTGGATATTTTATTGAAAGAATTGGCACAGAAAAATACTTACGCATTTCAGAAGTACCCTCAGAAAACAGCTTTATCAGTAATGTACAGTTAAACCAATTATTACTTGTAGCCTATTCGTTTTATCCCGGACAAAGAATCCAGTTGATCAACAATAAAAATAAAGAGGAAATAAACTGGGAAGTATTAACCGACGCTTATAACCGAAAATATATTTACTGCAAGGAGACCGAATCTAATGCCTATTTTGTTTGTGATGGTGTAATGCTTTATTTTACAGATTTTGAAGGCGACAAAAACTCTTTATTATTTAAGTTTTATCTGGGCCTTTATCGACAGTTAATGGGATACTACGAGAACATAATAATTGAAGATAAAATTCCACTAATCCATTTTAACAATAAATTATTTTTAACATTACAAGATTTTTTGGCTCCATTTTATCTATTTACCAGAGCTGAATATAATTCTACCTTTATACATACCGACAATATTTATGCACCTCAGTATATACAGATAAAAAGTAATGTAACGGCAAAATTAATGGGATCCGTAATTAAACAACTCGACTTTGAAATTCATTTAAAAGACAGTTCAATTGATAAATTTTTTATTCACGATAAATCTGATACAGAAGAATTTATTTTTAAAATAAAATAATTTTCAATCCTAATTAAACATTTAATAATTTAATCAGTCTAATAACAAAAACTATGAGAATCGTCAAATCAACCTTAATTTTATTTACCGTATTCTGTTCATTTAACACCAATGCTCAAACTAAAGAAATACAAAATGCCTTTAGCCAATCTTATGATTATGAAGCCATAGCAAAATATGAGGCCGCAATTAATTCCATTACGCCCGTATATAGGGAAGATTCTTATGAAAGTAATTTAAGATTAGGGTGGCTTTATTATATGCAGGGTAAAAACAAAGAATCCATTAGCTATTATAATAAGGCCATATCATTGATGCCTGCAGCAACGGAGCCGAAATGGGCTATACTAAATCCTTTAAGTAAAATAGAAAACTACGGTGAAATAGAAAAAACATATTTATCTATTCTAAAATTAGACCCTAAAAACAACAACGCTAATTATAACCTCGGCTTAATATATTATTACCGTAAAGATTATTTTAGTGCAAAAAAATATTTGGATGTAGCCCTTAATCAAAATCCTTTTAATTACAACAATATGCTAATGAGTGCCTGGACAAATTATTTTTTAGGGAACAAGAACGATGCAAAAATATTATTCAACAAGGTTTTATTATACAGCCCCAATGACTCATCCGCTTCTGAAGGACTCAGTTTAATCAAATAATATTAATTATACGCTGTTTAATTACCATACTATTTTTTCTCTATCCAAGCATTAGTTTTGCTCAGGATATCACTTACAATGAACTCAATAAACGCTCCTATCAATATCTCCAAAACGAACAATTGGATTCGTTGGAGATTTTGCGAAATCAATCAATTGAAAGTGATTTAGATTGTTATTTAATTAGACTTCGTATAGGAATACTATATTTTAATGAAAAAAAATATGCATTAGCTAAAAGAGAATTTATCGCTGCACTTAAATTTAACTCATACGATACTTTACTATTTGAATATATCTATTATTGCCAAGTTTATTTATCTAAAATAAATGAGGCGGAATTTGAAGCGCTTTCTTTTCCTCCTGTACTTCAAAAAAAAATTGGACTTAGAAAAAATACCCTCATCAGAAATCTGGAGTTAAATTATGGTTATTTTGAAGACGCCACACAAAATATAAATATACCTTCTAATTATCTGACAACCGGTGGTAATCCTCCACCTCCTCCACAGTTCGGACCAAACACCAATCCCATTTTTAACTTAATAAGTCAGAACAAAAATCAGGATATGCGATTTTACAATATCTCCCTTAACTCTAACCTTTTCTCGCGACTAAACATTACGAATTCGTTTGGGCAATTTAATCTCAACAAACAAAGCATTTTTAAAGCAAATGGTGTTCAATATATATTTAATTCTACCTTAAAGCAAAATGATTTAGCAACTACAGCTGCTTTAATAGTCAATAAAAAAATAACATTAGGGCTAGCCTATCATTATTCGTCACTACAATTTACATCAATACTTCCGGTGTTTGATAATTATGCTAAGCTTTATTATTTTAATAAAAGCTCCGTTAAGGAATACAACCATGTATTCTATGCGTCTTTTAAATTTAATTTAGATAGAGGTTGGCTAGAGCCCTCTTATTCTTTATCAAGTATAAATAATAGCAAAATTCAACAAATTAATACCGGTCTTTTTATTTATCCATTTTCAGGTAATCGATTTTATATAAATAACACTCTATCCGGTATAATTAACAATAACTCAACACACATTTTGGTCAATGCCAAATTTGGACTAAACATTTGGAAACGAACAACACTTGAAAACGGCTTCTATTGGGGAAGTTTAATGAATTACAATGAAAATGGAGCTCAAATAGTTTATAATCTTTCCGATGATATTAAATTTAAATATGCTGCTAATATTTACATTAGAATTAACAAGCATTTACAGTTTGCTATTTATGGATCTATACTTAAAAGAGAAACCGAGTATGATATTTATAACTTACAACTACAAAAAGAAATTATAAATTTAAATTACTATCAAAAGAATATAACCGGAGGAATAATATGGAACTATTAATCAAAAAAATAAAATTAAAATTTCTATTTATTTTATTGAGCGCATTTGTTTTTGGACAAGACTCGAATACTCTTATAAATGCATATAACCAATCGCTTTCATTAGAAGCGGGCTATAAATACCAAGAAGCTATAAATCTTATGCAAAGCCAATATGATTCAAAAAATTACGAAATAACTATTCGATTGGCCTGGTTGAACTATTTAAATGGAGATTTTGCCACATCAATTAATCAATATAAAACAGCTATAGAGTTAAAACCCCAGGCTATAGAACCCCGAATTGGAATTATCTACCCATATACTTTTATGCAAAACACTGAGGCTATTATCATAGAATACAAAGAGATTTTAAAATTAGACCCCAACAATACATCCGTTCTATATAAATTGGGAACTATTTATTACAATCGACTTCAATTTAACGAAGCACTTATATACTTTGATAAGATCTTAAAACTATTTCCATCGGATTACAATACTCTTTTAATGAGTGGTTGGACAAATTTAAAGTTAGGTAATAAACAAGAAGCATTAAAACAATTTAATAACGTTTTAATGATAAGCTACAACGACTCAAGTGCATTAGAGGGATTGAGCTTACTGAAATGAGTAAAGATTATATTGAATTATAATTTAATATCTATTAAACAAATTATCAATTAAATTACAAAGCCGATAACTGGTCCATTAATGATTGAATTTTAGCTTCAGCATCTGCTTGTTTTTTGCGTTCATTTTCAATTATTTCCGGTTTAGCATTACTCACAAAACGTTCGTTAGCCAGTTTTGACTGAACCGATTTAAGAAAGCCTTTATTATATTCTAATTCTTTATTTAATCTTTCAATCTCAGCCTCTTTATCCATATTATCAAAAGAAACCGGTATAAAAAATTCGGCAGACTTAATTAAGATTCCAAAAGATGGTTCAGGCTTGTTAACTCCTATATGATAAGCTGAAACATTTGCTAATTTCTTAACCAGTTCTATTGTGCCGCCAGATAAATTTGCATTTGAGCCAGCAAATAATTCAAGAGCTTCTTTAGGCGATTTACCTTTTTGACTTCTGAAATTTCGAATAGAGGTAATAAGCTCTAACGCTACCTCTGTTTCGTTAATTACAGATTCATTTATATCTTCAACAAGAGGCCATTGTGCCACTATAACACAATCGCGAGTAGATCGTTCTTTAATTAAATGATAAATTTCTTCGGTAATAAATGGCATGTAAGGATGCATTACTTTTAAAACATGCTCTAATATTGATATTGTTTTATCGTAGGTCCATTTATCGATTGGTTGTTCAAAACCAGGTTTTACCATCTCCAGATACCAAGCACAAAAATCATCCCATACCAACTTATAAGTACTCATCAATGCATCACTCATTCTATATTTAGAGTAATGGTCATTAATTTCAGCCAACTGTTTATTAAACTTATTATGGAACCAGTTAACAGCAGATTTATTTGTTTCAGGAGTAGTGGCCGCTTCATCAACATTCCAGCCTTTTATTAATCGGAATGCGTTCCAAACTTTATTGGTAAAGTTTCTGCCTTGTTCACAATAAGATTCATCAAATAATAAGTCGTTTCCGGCAGGAGAACTCAACAACATACCAACGCGCACACCATCTGCGCCATATTTTGCAATTAAATCTAAAGGATCCGGTGAATTACCGAGAGACTTAGACATTTTTCGTCCTAACTTATCACGAACAATTCCGGTTAAATAAACATTAGTAAATGGTTTAGCCTCCATCCACTCGTAACCTGCAATAATCATACGTGCCACCCAAAAGAATAAAATTTCCGGTGCAGTTACTAAATCATTAGTTGGATAGTAGTATTTAATATCAGCATTATTTGGATTTTTAAACCCGTCGAAAACGGATATTGGCCACAACCACGAAGAGAACCATGTGTCCAATACATCCTCATCTTGCCTTAATTCAGAGGCCGATACAATAATGCCTTTTTCTGCAAATATTTTTATGGCTTCATCAGAAGTCCTACATACCACGTATTCATTATGCTTATTATACCAGGCCGGAATACGTTGCCCCCACCAAAGCTGACGGGAAATACACCAGTCGTGTACATTCTCCATCCAATGCTTGTAAGTATTAATAAACTTATCCGGAATTAATTTTACCTCTCCGTTTAATACTGCATCAAGGGCCGGTTTAGAAACCTGATCCATTTTTAAGAACCACTGCAATGACAATTTAGGTTCAATTACAGCACCCGTTCTTTCGCTAGTACCCACTTTATTTTTAATGTCCTCGCTTTTTACTAAATATCCCAACTCCTCCAAATCCTTTGCAATTTTTTTACGAACCGCAAAACGATCTTCACCAATATAAAAACCGGCGGCATCACTTAAAGTACCATCCGGATTAAGCGTGTCTATGGTTTCAAGCTTATGCTTAATTCCCAAATTATAATCATTAATATCATGAGCAGGAGTAACTTTAAGCGCCCCTGTTCCAAATGCCTTATCCACATACTCATCAAATATAATGGGCACACTGCGGTTTACAATAGGAATAATACAACGCTTTCCCTTTAAATGCAGATAACGCTCATCCTCAGGATTAACACATACTGCAGTATCTCCCAAAATTGTTTCGGGACGGGTAGTAGCAATCGTAATATATTCATCGTTAGTACCTTCAATTTTATATCGAACATAATAAAGCTTAGAATTTACATCTTTATAAATTACTTCCTCATCACTTAAAGCGGTTAAACCTTGTGGATCCCAGTTAACCATTCTAACACCCCTATAAATCTGACCTTTATTAAACAAATCGATAAATACCTCAAGAACAGCGTCACTCAAATCATCTTCCATAGTAAAACGGGTTCTGTCCCAATCGCAAGAAGCCCCTAATTTTTTTAATTGTTCCAGAATAATACCCCCGTATTTTTCTTTCCATTCCCAGGCGTGCTTCAAAAACTCATCGCGGCTTAAGTCAGATTTCTTTATTCCCTTCTCCTTTAACAAAGCCACAACTTTAGCTTCTGTTGCAATAGAAGCATGATCAGTACCTGGAACCCAGCAAGCATTTTTTCCTTGCATGCGTGCACGACGAATTAATACATCCTGAATGGTATTATTTAACATGTGGCCCATGTGTAAAACACCCGTAACATTGGGCGGAGGAATAACAATTGTATAGGGTTCTCTTTCATCCGGTGTAGATTTAAAGAATTTTTGATCTAACCAATACTGATACCATTTTCCTTCTGCGCTAATAGGATCGAATGTTTTAGCAATTTCCATTGTATAATAATTTAAGGTTGCAAATTTACCTTATTTATCCCGGATTTTCCAATAGATGTTTAACTAACTCCTGTATTTGCAAAGTCCCTGGTTATAGACAAAAGAAAAAGCTAATATCATCCGTAATATAAATTGTGGTTACCGCCTTTTATAATCTAAAAACATTAAACTCCTGTTCCTTTTCTTTTTTAAAAAATTAGGATTTACAGAAATAAGTAATCCTTTATTAAGAATAAAAAAACACAACCATCAGGAAAACAGAGAATTAAATCATATTTTAAATGCATATAAAACTTAATTTGTTAAAAGATTGCAGTTAATTGGTATAAATAAGAAGTGAAAGGGTTTTTTTAAAACATTAATATTGCAAGCGAAAATTAAATATGTACACAGAATTATCACCCATAGCGCAAAAGACTGCACAGTATATCAATTTTACAACACGCAATTTATTTTTAACCGGAAAAGCCGGGACGGGTAAAACCACTTTTTTAAAATATTTATTACAAAATTGCTCCAAAAAAATGGCTATAGTAGCACCAACCGGAATAGCAGCCATTAATGCGGGTGGAGTTACCATTCATTCTTTTTTTCAATTACCTTTTGGATGTTTTTTACCACAAAAACCGGAAGAAATAAGCAAAATAAATTTCAATTTTACATATCCCGAAAAATTAATTAGTCAGGCTAAAATACACGATCGCAAAAGAGCCATTTTAAAAGAATTAGAACTATTAATTATTGATGAAGTGAGCATGCTAAGGGCAGATGTTTTAGATGCCATTAACGTTATGTTAAAACACGTTCGCCGAAACCATCAGGCATTTGGGGGAGTTCAGCTTTTACTTATAGGTGATTTACTGCAGTTGCCGCCGGTTGTAAAAAAGGATGAATGGGAATACCTCAGCAAACATTATAAAAGTGTTTATTTTTTTGATTCGGTTGCATTAGCTGAAAAACCATGCATATATCTGGAATTAGACAAAATATACCGTCAAAGCGATTTGCAGTTTATAAACGTGCTTAACAACCTTAGAAACAACATCATTACCCCTGATGATATTAAACTTTTAAATCGTTATTACAAACCAATTGAAACATTTGGTGATAAAAAATTTATAACCCTTACTACCCACAACTACAAAGCCGATAAAATCAACAGTGATAAACTTGGAATCTTAAAAACACCACAACGTATTTTTAAGGCCCAAATTTCTGGAGATTTCCCTGAATACCTCTACCCTTCGGATCCTGACTTAACCTTTAAAATAGGTTCCCAGGTTATGTTTATAAAAAACGATATCAGCGGCCAACAGCAATATTTTAATGGAAAAATTGGAGAAGTTTTATCATTTGAAGATGGAATAGTGGTAAAAACAGATGATTATCCGGAAGGAATTAAAGTAGATAAATACACATGGGAGAACAATAAATACAACTTAAATTCGAACACCAATGAAATTGAAGAGGAATGCATTGGCACCTACACTCAGTATCCTTTAAAATTGGCTTGGGCCATAACCGTACATAAAAGCCAAGGGTTAACATTTGAAAATGCTGTTTTAGACATAAGTGATGCTTTTGCACCGGGTCAAGTATACGTGGCATTATCACGATTAAAAAGTTTAGAAGGATTAATACTTACGCAACCCATAAGAAATAATCAATTAATGTCGGACGAAAAGATTAATAACTATACATCAGAAGCTTCGGCTAAGCTCGAATCGCCCGAGCAATTAAGGCACGACACCCTAAACTACATAGTAGAATTAATGCAAAAAGCTTTTAACTTAAATTGGCTGAATAAAAATATTGAAGAACATTTAAGTACTTATACCCAAAATGAAAAGCAAAGTAATAAACAGAAGCATTACGATTTTGCCCTTAGTTTATTTGTACAAATAAAAGAAATGAAAAAACACAGTGATGTGTTTTATAACCAAGCCATCAAAATAATTAATGAGCGAGAACATCAATTTGAAAATAAACTTGCTACTCGAGTAAACGAAGCGCGTATTTACTTCGAAGGAAAATACAAAAGCATCTCAACAGATATTATAACCCTTTTAGAGAATGTTCAGGAAGAAGAGCGGATAAATACTTTTATTGAAGAACTATTATACATTGAAAATATTGTATTTGAACAACGTAAATTGCTTAAACGAGTAAGCGATTTATGTTGCAGTTTTGCAGGAAATGAAAAAGAAGTTTACAATCTTTATTCCGGAAACAGAATTGATAAACGAAAAAACCTGGAAAATGCTCTTCAGCAAAAGAAAAAAATAAAGAAAGAAAAAAGTGTACGAAAAGTTACGAAAGAAGGTTCTATTCAAAACCAAACGGTCGGCAAAGAAAAGAAACCCTCAACACGAGAAACAACCTTAAAATTATCCAAGCAAGGCTTAAGTATAGAAGAAATTGCTAAAGAGCAAAAATTAACAACAGGCACAATAGAAGGGCATATAGCTCAATTAACAGCAATGGGAACATTAAGTGCTTTTGATTTTATAAGTCGTAAAAAAATTAACCTAATATTAGATAAAGCCAAAGAAATTAATTCTTTTCAGCTGAAAAGTTTGAAAGAAACATTAGGAAACGAATACAGTTATTTTGAGATAAAACTTGCTATTGCCAGTTTAAGAGAATCATGAACAACAAAATTTTTTATTAATTACTTTTAATTATATTTAAAAATGAGAACAACAATTCTAAAACTCCTTTTTATATTTTTTATAAAACTATCATTTTCGCAAAACATATATTTTCCTCCAACAACCGGTAATAACTGGGATACACTTCATCCTTCCAGATTAAATTATTGCGCTCCTCAAATTGATAGTCTTTATGCCTTTTTAGACACCAATGATACAAAGGCTTTTATTTTATTAAAAGACGGTAAAATTGTACTAGAAAAATATTTTGACACACACACTCAAAGCACCTTATGGCAATGGGCTTCTGCAGGAAAAACAATTACCGGATTAATGATTGGTGTTGCTCAACAAGAAGGATTATTAAAACTTAGCGACACAACATCCGATATAATAGGAACCGGTTGGACTAGCTGTACGCCTGCTCAGGAGAGAAAAATAACCATATGGAATCAAATCACCATGACCACGGGATTAGATGATGGGGTAAGCGACAATCATTGTACACTTAAATCGTGTTTAATTTATAAAGCAAATGCCGGAACCAGATGGGCCTATCATAATGCCCCCTATACACTTTTAGATAGTGTTATAGAGAAAGCCACCAATAAAACATTAAATAGCTATACTACTTTAAAATTAAAAACTCCAACAGGCATGAGTGGGCAATTTATTAAGGTAGGTTACAACAATGTGTTTTTTAGTAATGCCCGAAGTATGGCCCGATTTGGCTTGTTGATTTTAAACAAAGGGAAATGGAACAATACCGCTATATTAAGCGATACCAATTTTTATAATCAAATGATAAACACCTCCCAGCAACTAAATAAATCATACGGATATTTATGGTGGTTAAATGGAAAGAGCTCATATCTGGTTCCACAAAGTCAATTTATATTTAATGGCTCTATGTTTCCTAATGCACCAAGCGAAACCATTGCCGCTATTGGTAAAGATGGACAATTTTTAAATATTGTACCTAGCCAAAATCTCGTTTGGTTACGAATGGGAAATTCAACCGATGGATCTTCTGTACCGTTTCTGCTAAATGACCGCATTTGGGGCTATCTAAATAGACTTGAATGCGGCACTACTTCTGTATCGGAAGAATTAAACAAAAACGAAATCAAAGTAACTACAAACACCAATAAAATCAATGTGTTTTGCAATGGATCCAAAATAAATAATATCAGTATAATTAACTTGTACGGTCAAAAAGTTGCAGAACAAACAACAAACGAATCTTTAATTGAAATTGACATGACCGGAAATTCGAGTGGTGTTTATTTTGTTAAAATAACAACCTCGGATACTTCAGTTTATATTCGTAAAGTTTCCTTATCTAATCTTTAACCCCTTTATGCATTACAAATGCAATAACGAGCGCTAAAAAATTATTTTTATAATGACTTTAGACGCTGATTAATTTCTATTTAGAAAATAACAAACAACAAAAAAGCCCCGATTAACGGGGCTCATCAAAAGTTATTTTAAACTCTCCGGGGTTTTGTTTTTTCTAAATTCCAAAAAAATCATAACACCTAAAAATGCAAAAATTAAAATACTGCTCACTAGTGCAATACTTTGCCCTGTTTTATAAGAAGTAGGTTCAAACTTAAATGTAATTTCATGAGTTCCTGCTGGCACAATCATTCCTCTTAAAATATAATTAGTTCTAAAATGAGGTGCCGGTTTTCCATCAATAGTGGCATTCCAACCCGGTTGATAATAAATTTCACTAAATACGATTAATCCGGTTTGAGCCGCGCTCGATTTATACTTTAACTCGTTAGCCTTATAGCTGGTTAATTTTACCTGAGCCAGTGAATCATTAAAATTATTAGCAAAACCTTTTAATTCTGCTTCATATCGTTTATCTACAATTGCAGTGGTTGTGGGATTAAACGTATTTAATGCGTTTAATTCACTATCTGCATTAGCGGCTAAACTATAATTTTTAACAAACCAAGCATTGCCCATAGCCTGAGGATTTATTTGTGCACGAGGTTCTTCTCCTTCTTTACCCGCAATAAAATACTTGGTATTTAACATATTTATAACCTTGGAGTTATTTTTGCTTAAATGGTTTTCAATTACCTCTTGATAGCGCTTTAACTTAGCTCCATGATATCCCCCAATAGATTTATGAAAATAGGATGTGGATGCATCCGAAAACGGATTAAGGGTAACATTAAATACTCTGAAATTGGGATCAGGATCTTGTAGTATCTGGCTATTAGCAGCATTTGGAGAAAAAGGGATATCCATTTGTGCCTTAGGAACAAAGTTCTCTTTATTTAAATAACGACGGTTTACCATCCATAACTCCCCAACAGAAATTAACGTAATGCTTATTGCTAGAATATTTTTATTGAGTTTTTCTGTTGAGTACGCCCAAACTAAACCTGCCGCAATACTAACCAGTGCAAAACTTCTTAACGCATCCGATTTTAATAAAGCCTGACGAGCCGCTTCCACACTACTCATAAACATATCCATTTGTGCAGGAGGCCAGTTGGCGGATTGTAATTGCTTACTCAAATTTTCATATTCTCCATCGGCCCAACAAGTAACAAACATATCCGGTAGTAACCAAACCAACAGAGCAAAACCTCCAGTTAAAGCAAAAGAAATATAGAAGAACTTCGCTTTTTCTTTTATTAAAGAGGGTTTATCAATAATTTTCTTTAATCCTACCAAAGCCAAAACCGGCATAGTTAATTCGGCAATTACCAATATCATGGTAACGCTTCTGAATTTATTGTAACCAGGGAAGTAATCTAAGAAAAAATTGGTTAATCCCATGAAATTTTTACCCCATGAAAGTGTAATGGACAATATAGTAGCAATTAATAATCCCCATTTTAAAGGACCTTCCACAAAGAAAAGAGCTAATACAAACAAAAAACAAATGATGGCACCAGCATAAGTAGGTCCGCTGGTAAAAGGCTGATTTCCCCAATATTGATTGATATTTCCAACATATTGACGCATTTCGGGGTCAACCGCTTTCATGGCGTCTTTGTCATTTCCAATAACTCCGCTGGCTCCACCAAAATAGTTAGGAATTAATAAAGTTAACACCTCTGACTTATCAAAACTCCAACCCGTAATATAGTCTCTGTCTAATCCGGTTGTTTTATTTTCTTTATCATTTGTAAGCTCCGAAGTACCCCGAGTAGAGGATTTACCATATTCTTGAGTCATTAATATATTGGTAATATTGGGTCCAACAGCCAATATACAGGCTATTGCCAACAATACACTGGATTTTGCAAATGGTACAATGTTTTTATTTCTTACACTTTCTATAAACTCGAACAACACATACAGACCAATGGCTAAAAATAAATAGTAGCTAATTTGTAAATGGTTTTGAGATAACTCTAATCCAACAAACAAAGCCGCAAGAGCTGCACCTAACATTTGTCTGCCTCTGTATGTCATGATGAATGCTGCTAAAACCGCTGGCATATAAGAAATAGCGCCCGCTTTTGTATTATGACCGGCTTCAATAATAATGAGAAAGTATGTAGAAAGTGCAAAAGCAAGAGCGCCCATGGCGGCTAGCCAACCTTCTAAACCAAGAACCAGCATTAAGATATAAGCACTAACCATGCAAGTGAAAAAGTAAACAGAGGGGCCGGGCAGAAAGAAACCTTTAAACACCTTATCAAAAACAGGCATCCAGTTATTAGGTTGTTTAACTGAAATCTGATAAGCAGGCATACCACCAAACATGCTGTTGGTCCATAAAGGCTCTTCTCCATATTGCTCTCGGTGTTTTACAATTTCCTGGCTCATGCCCTTAAACTGACTCACATCACTTTGTCTGATTGCCTTACCTTGAAATAAAGGAGTAAAATACGCAACTGTAAATAGGTAAAAACAAAGTATTGCGATTAAATGAGGTAATGCTTGTTTGAAATTGAAAGTCATTTTATTTAGTTTATTAGTTTATTGGTTAATTGGTTTAGAAGGTTTGGAAGGTTTAGAAGGTTTGGAAGGTTTGGAAGGTTTGGAAGTTTATCTTTATTATACATTTTTTATTTTTTTACTGTAATTAAAATAAAAATCGTTTGGCCAATTTTGTTTATCTGTATCCGAAGCTAAAATGAGTTGCTTATTTTTTAAGAGTAAGGTTTTATAACCCAAGCCCTCGAAAAGATTAATAACTTTTTGGCGATTTTCATTTCCTCCTAATTCGCATTGAACCAATGGTTTGTATTTTTCTAATGTTTTGATCATATTTCCTAACACAAAAAATTCATAGCCTTCAACATCGCATTTAATAAAATCCAACCGCTCCAAATTAATAAATAATTGATCGGCAACTCGCATTTGAGCGTCAAATACTTCTGCTACTTCTTCGCTTGAGGTTCCGGAAATTTTAGTCATTCCGTGGTGTATTACTCCGCCAACTAAGGGCATTGTTAACTGGATAGGCCTATCCTCTGCGCCTAATGCAACCGGAAACAATTGAAGATTTTTAAAACCAGACATCCTAATATTTTTAGACCATACATCCTGAAAAAGTGGTACTGGTTCTACTGCAAAAACTTTTCCGTTTTCGCCAGCATACTTAGAAAGAAAAGTGGAATAATAACCCAAATTAGCACCAATATCAATACAATAAAAACCAGGTTTTATTATCTCTTTCAAAAAAAATAATTCGGGGTATTTATTTTTAAGGAATCCATTTTTTACAAGCAAAAGATAGATACGACTAACAAAGGACAAGTAAAATTGAAGTCCGAATATTTTATAGAATAATTGTCTGAATAATTTCACTTTACTTTATTTCTTCGTAATCAACATATTCGCCGCCATCTACTTTACTTTGCTGATTGGGTTTGTAATTTACTTCTACATGTCCTTCGGGTTTTGAATCCACATTATGATTAGAAGACTGCTGACGGGCATTTTCGGCTACTTTATTGATGGCCATACCTAAAAGAGAGGGTAATATATATTTAAAAAAAACTCTCAAAGCCATGTAAATTGTAAGTATAATTAATATCGTTCTCATCTTGTTAATTCTGATTCCTAATTTCAGTATTTATAGTTCAAAATTTAAATTATTATTCCTAAAAATTTGAAAAACGGCCCCAAACACCCAATGGCAACTTAATACCCGACTTAGCATTTAGGTACAACTCCCCTATATTAAGGTTATCGCCTGCAAAATCTTTCAATAAATTTTCAATTACCAAACTGGATAAACCCAACGAATAGGCATTAATAATTAAGAAATGTTTTTTTGGATCTAAAATAGATAGCACCTCTTTAATCATTTCGTTAATATTTTCTTCGAGTTTCCATTTTTCTCCGTTAGGTCCATGCCCAAATGCTGGCGGATCTAGTATAATACCATTGTATTTATTTCCTCTTTTAACTTCACGCTTAACAAATTTTAGAGCATCCTCTACCACCCAACGAATATCACATAATCCGGACAACTCCATATTTTCTTTACTCCAACTAACTACTTGCTTAACGCTATCCACATGGGTTACGTCGGCACCTCCAGCTTTTGCAGCCAAAGATGCTGCACCGGTATAAGCAAAGAGATTTAGAAATTTTGGATTAGTTAATTTTTTACAGTTTTGGTAAATGAAATCCCAATTGGCCGCTTGTTCTGGAAAAACACCTACATGTTTAAATGAGGTTAATCCTAAGCGCAGTGAAATTTTAACATCCCCTTTACCCGGAAATGTATAAGAAATCTTCCACTGATCGGGCATCATTTTATATCGTTTCCAGTCACCACTTGCACTCGATTTTTGAATAAACATAACATTTGCGAGCTTTTCCCATTCCGATTTTTTCCATTTGGGATCCCAAAGGGCCTGGGGCTCTGGACGAATTGTTATATACTGACCAAAGCGCTCCAACTTAAAAAAATTACCACAATCAAGTAATTCGTAATCTTTCCAATTTTGAGGGCTCAGCAGGTTTATCATTAATTTGGATTAGAAAATAGTTTAAAGTTGAGAATTTTTAGTGGAGTGATTGAGATAAAGAATTGTTGTGAATTGTTTCTTCAACGTCCTCTTCTACACCTTCATTTAAATTAAATGCAGTTACACCTAAAAAAATAAGATAAAGACTTAACATCATAAATACATGGCTAATGTCGTTAAAATTAAACCATTTGTTTAATGAAATTTTTTGAGAGTGAATAAAAACAGGAATAAACGAACATGACATCCCTGCAACCACATATAAGCTACCCTCCAGACCACGGCGATTGGTTATAAGATGACTTATTAAAATAAATATGAGGCCAATACCCATATTTACTTTTGCAATATTGAAATTTTGGGTGTATAAACTCAACGCTGTAAAGGAAACCAATAATATAAGTGCAATCAAATTAACGAGTTTCTTTTTGCTTTTATTAATCACAACCTCAATAGCAGAGAGTTCGGCAAAATAAACAGATATTGCGGAAAGAAAATTCATACATAACCATATAGTTTTATGAACGGGACCATCCAAGTAAAATCTTAAAAGATGAGCAATTCCTCCAAAAAGAGTAGACAAACCTACAAACAGAAAAAAACTACGCCATAAATTATTTCTGCGCGATACGAATTCTGCTTTACCTAATTTAAAATAAAATAAAATGCATAAAAATGTAACGATAAAATCGGTAAGGGCGGTAACCGGTTCCTGTAGTACCAGTTTTTGAATAATGATTTCGGTTTTTTCCACTTTAGTTAAAGTTGCGAATTTCGGAAAAAATAAGTAAAAACACTACACCCCTAATGCTAAAACCTGAAAGACAACTTATTGATTAACAAAAAAATACAATCAGGAAAACGATTCCATTTTAAAACCAATAGTATCCGATCGTACCTTAGAAATTAAATTATAATTTATTAGAATTAAATCTATCTAATCTGCACCGAAAGACCTTCTTCTTGTAAGGCCTCTTTTATAGGTTTTAAATCGTTGTAGGAACCACTTTTTACCGAACATTTTCCATTATAATGCACAATATAAGCACATTGTTCGGCCTGAACTAAAGTATGATCGCAGTATTCAACCAGACAAGTTATTACATGGTCAAAAGTATTGTAATCATCGTTAAACAAAACAATACTCTTTTGAATATCTACTTTTTCAAGTACTTCAACTTCTTCTTCAAATTGTGTATAACTATAATAAATCATGATTATGGTTTTTCAGTTATTGACCTCGCTTCTTCAATGTCTATTTTTTTACCATTTTTGTAAGCGACTACAAAAGGTTTACTAATTCCTTCCTGAATTGCATACTGTTTTAATTCATCAGCCTCTGCATATGTTCGAACCTTGCCTAGAGTATAATAGGTTAAACTGTCTTCATCTAAATAATGATCTACCCCTTTACTTGAAACCCTCAAAAACAATACTGCAATATCGTTAGGCACCTCATTACGAAAAACACCGATCTGAACCTTGTAAACAATTCCTGTATCGCTGGTGGTGTTAAATTTTAGTACAGCATCCGATTCGTTTATTTTATTATTATCCGGTTGTTGGTTGGATGCAGGCACATTTGATAATTCCGTATCGGCATTAGCTGGCTTTTGAATAACTTCCGAAACGGCTGGTTTAACTTCGGGAACAATATTTTGTTTATTGGCTGGAGCTACCGGCTGTGTTGAGGGAGTTAAAGTCTTTTGTGTCCCTTGCGTATCTTCGGTTGAAGAATTGGTGCTTAACGCCCTAGCTTCCGCTAAAGATATTTTTTTACCATTATTATAGGCGATAACAAACGCATCTTTAATACCTTTTGCAACAATTTTATTTTTAGCTAACGAAGCTTCCCCGTCTTGCTTAAATAAGCCACTGGTATAACGAATTAAACCCGTTGAAAGAACCTCACTATATATAGGGGTTACATTATATAATTTTGCAGCCGTTACCGGATTTCTGTATACACCAATCTGAACAGTGTATATAAGCCCCTTAGTTGAGTTTAGATCTTTAGATCCGGTTTTATTATCAACAGCAACAGTTGCATCATTGATAGTATTAACAGGCTGACCATTTTCTGAAACTTGAATATTATCTGGTTGATTAACATTGGCATTTGAGCTAACTGTCGAAGACTTTTCGTTTAATGGTGCAGTAACATTTGAAGCTAAAGAACCGTTTTTATCCATAGCAATAGCCTCATTAATTGAAATTCGTTTACCGTTATAAAATGCTACCACAAAAGCATCGCGGTAACCCATACTTTGAATTTCTCGTTTTGCTTGGTCGGCAATTAAAAACTTTTTAAAGAATCCGGCTGAATAACGAATAACCCCGGTTTGAGTTCTTTCACCGGTTACCGGATTAAAGCCTTTAAATAAATCCTGTGGTATAGGATTTCGGAAAGCACCAATTTGTACTTTAAAGATTAGGCCCTCCGGAATATTAACATCAATTGGGATTGGATTATTTGAAGAATAAACCGAATTCTCAGCTTTTTCGAAGAACATATTTATTTCATCAAATGTTTTAGGTAAAATTATTTTATTATCCTTAATTTCTACTTTAGTTGCATTAGAAACAGCCTTAGCGGGCATTACCGGAGCTGGTTTAGACGGGTTATTAACAACCGGATTGGATTTTGAATTATTGGTGTTTGGTGTTTTAGCAACAACCTCATTAGAGGCTAGTTTATTATTGGAAGCAGGTCCTATGTTTTGAACTTCAGGCGTTTTTTCATTTTCTTTTGAAGCAACCGGACCTATATTCTGTACATCCGGTGTTGGTTCTTTAGATTTTGAGGAAGCAGGTCCTATGTTTTGAACTTCAGGCGTTTTTTCATTTTCTTTTGAAGCAACCGGACCTATATTCTGAACATCCGGTGTTGATTCTGTTTCTGTTTTATTTTCTGGTTCGGTTCTTTGAATTTTTGATTCTACACCAATATCTTCATCAATTGAGGTATTGGGGGAAACGGAAGTCCCGTTATAGGCCATCGTTAAATCGTTTCTTTCTTCCTCAGATAAATTAACCATTAAACTATCAATTTCAGCATTTGCCTCCATCAATTGTAACTTTCTTTTATCGTAAACCTGGCGTTTAGATTGCATTATTGATTTTAAAGAATCCGTTTTAGCTTCCTCAATTACCAGCTGTTCGGCTAAAATTTTCTTGTCACTTTCCTTAGTTACAGTATCTAACTTATTTTTAAGTTGATTGTAATTCTTGAATTGTGCATTAAATTGATTGATAGATGCATTATAATCAGACTTAGTTACTTCTGCAGAATCTTTATATGCTAATTTGTCTTTAATAATTATAGAATATTTATCATATAACGGAGTAGACTTTATTGAATCCAAACGAGCGTTTGATTCTACTTTTGGGCCCTTATTCTCGGAACTAGTTACCTCAGTGTTTAGATTATCCGTTTTAATATTTGCTGTTAAAGTATCATTGGTAGATACTGTAGCAGTAGTTTGCTTGTTTGTTAACGGATTATTCTGATTGACGTTAGAAACAGAATCGTTTAACGCAACGCGTTCGTTTTCGGTTTTCTGTTCGCTTGTTTTATTTGAATTATCTGCAGCTAAAACCTCCTCAGATACCTGATTAAATAATTCATACGATTTTTGCTGCTTTTGGAATGACTGTTTTTCTAAATCATATGCTTTTGCAAGCGCTGCCTCTTTATCCTGATAATTCTCTATTAATTTAACCTGCTCACGAACAGTCTGAGCCTCTTTAAACAAATTTTCCGCTTCATTGCTTAATGCATTTGCCATTACAACCTGTTCGCTGGAATTGTTTACATTTTTGTTTTTGAGATTAATTAACGCCTCCTTCTGATCAGAATACTGACGCTTATTTGCCTCACCTACAACTTCAGCTAAAATAACGTTAACATCGTTTAATTTTTGTTGCTTATCCTCTATCAACTCGTCAAGGGCTTGCTTGTCCTCTTCATCTGATGTACTTGAAGAAACAATTTTTAAAGAATCCAACTCCTTTCTTAAGTTATCACTTTTCTTTTGACCAGGCCCATATAACATGAGCGACTGAGAAGCACTTTGTGAAGTATAAATAACTCCATTGTATACACTATTAGGAGGAAAAACACCAACCGCTTTATTAACTGATGTAAAAACATTTTCGGTTTGATTTACAGGAGCAGAATCTACTTTGTTGTTATTAACGTTTTGATTATTGGTATTAATAGCATTATCTGACTCTTCTATATTGGCTTCAGCTGAATTATTTTTTGAAATTGGTTCATTTACCAAAGTATCTTTTGAAATAGAATTCTGATTATTTAAAACATCTGCTGAATTAGTATTAGCAACGGGTGTTAATTGATTAATTTTTTCTTCATTATTCTTTATTGCTACCTTACGTTCGTTTGCCGCAATAGCCAAATCTTTAAGCTTTTCCTGCAAAATAGGCTTTTCCTCTTCAGTTGCAGTAGTCATCTTATTTTTTATATCCTCAGTTTCCGTGTTTATTTTGGCTAACCAAGTTTCATTAATTTTTTTCTTTAACTCTTCCCTTTCCTTGTCGTCAGTTACTGCATCTGCTTTATTTAATTCTTCCTTGTACTCGTTGTTGTATACAACAGTGGGTGATTGCTTTAAATTATCAGTAGCGGTATTTTCACTTTCCGGTTTATTCAATGCTAAAACCTGATTGTTTTTGTCTAGCTCGGTTTTAGCGTTTAATTTAATGTTTTCCAACTCTGCAATAACTGCATTAAGTTTTTGTTTTTCATCTTCATCTTCAGACGACTCAATTTGTTGTTTAGTAATATTAATATCAGTTTCCAGAGCGCTTAACAGATCGGTATATGTTTTATTATTAGATTCTGCAACAGCTAAAGGATCGGATTTAGCTTTATTTTGATTTAAGTTTTGATCAATCTCTTTTAAATATGCTTTCTGATTTATAGCATCAATAACACCGTTTGAAGCGTTAGTGCTTAACGGAATGGAGGAAAAATTATTAGTTTTAACCGTAACCTCAGGTTCGGAATTTTTAATATTTTCAACTGCCATATCCTCCTTTTCAGCAGAATCTTTTTGAGCATTTATTTCTAAAGAATCCGGAGTAGCAGATTTAATTTCTGCAACCAGATTATTAACAATATCAACCTGCTTATTTAAACTATCGTATTGTATTTTTAAAAGTTTTGATTTGTTTTCGGCCAAAAGTAAATTATCTCTTTTAGATTTTTGCTCAGATTCAATTTCCTGAATCTGATTGCTTAATGTTTGCTTAACCGAATTATCTTTTGTTTTTCCTTGTTCCTGAATTAGTTGATTTTTTTCGGCCTCCAGCTCCTGTATATCTTTATTTAAAGTTGTTATTTTATCCTGATTGGTATTTATTTCAAGTTGCTTTGAGGTTACAGCATCTTTGATCTCTTCAAACTGTCCCTCTGCAGAATAATCGGTATGAGCTTGCTCAATTTCTTTACGTTGTTCTGTTAATCGGGCAATGGCTCCCTTATCGGAATTAGATTTAACGGCAGTTTCCAAATCATTTGCATACTTAAGTTCTGCCTCTGCTTCAGCTTGTTTTTTAGCCGCATTTTGCTCCAGTTTATTGGCAAAAGTCTCAGTTAACTGCACTTGAGTTTCAAGAGAATTTACTTTCGACTGAAGATCGCTAAGTAAATTTTGTGCTGCTTGTTTTTTGGCAGGATCAGTTTCGGCGGCTTCATTAGTTTTAGCAATAGAAAGCATTTCTTTTGCCTCCTCTAAATTTTGTTTCTTTTTATCTACAACCTGTCTGGCTTGAATGGCTTCGGTCTTTATATCTTTTGCCTCTTGTTGAGACTGCTTAGCATCATCGTATGCAATATTTACAAGCTCATTCTCAGACATTCCCCCTTTGTTGTTTTTTGAAGATTCTATCGGTTTATTTTCCGCTTTAGCATCTACAGTTTTCTCCTCATTTTCAGGGTTTTCATTTAATTCAGATTTATCTGGAGTAGTATTTTCGGCAAGGGGTTCAGTTTGTCCATTGGAAGCACTGTCCTCTTTGTTATTTATTGCTTCAATAGCCGGATCATAATTTATATCCAAATTAGCACTTTGCTTGATAAATGCAAGTGCAGCATTTTTATCATCCTCCGTAGTACTTTCATTAAACTTATTATTCAGAACAAGAGAGGTTGCATCGTTTTCGTTTTGCGCAATTTCCTGTTTTAATGTTTTACTAAAATCATCAAATTTAGGCACTTCAAATTGTCTGGTTAAAGTAGAATATTTTGGAACATCTATAATAAGCTCTACATTTCCACCATTCGGCACATTAATTAAATAGGCGCCTGTTTTGGGATTTGACCGATAGGTACCAATAATTTTTCCTTTATTGTTAACGTCTTTAACCTGAATAGAAGCGCTTAAATCAGAACCCGCGGGCAAAACTACTTTTCCGGATACAAGTAAAATATCTTCTTTAACCTCCTCTTGCTTAATTTTATAGATGTGAGTTCTACCTAAAATATTTGATCGTTTAGATGCAAAATAAGCGAGCGAACTTTCCTTGTTGGTAATGTACATGATATCATCATCAGGAGAATTAATAGCAAAATCAAGGTTTACAGGCTTGCTCCAGGTAGAAGTACTTGCGTCCCATTCGCTTCTAAAAATATCATATCCTCCCATACTGTTATGCCCCTTAGAACAAAAATATAACGTTTTGCCGTTAGGATGCATAAAAGGATATTCCTCGTCTTTATTGGTATTAATAATTGAACCCAGGTTAATTGGCTTACTAAACTCCCCCGAAGGTAATTTAACTACCTTATAAATATCCCTTGAGTTTTTTTCACTTTCGCCGAAACTAGAGAAGAAATATTCCTTTGCACCCGGCATTATAAACATTAAAGATTTATCCTTTTTCTTAACATCAACCGCAGTTAAAAAATCTTCGGGTTTTACAACCAATTTTCCTCCTAAATCCCCTAAATCGTAAGAAACATAGAAATCAGCTTCCTTTAAATCTTTTTTATCCAAAACATTAAGCTTGGTTATACTGCTTAGTAACTCCCTACCATTATTACAATTCTCAATATAATCATCTACCCGTGAAGAAGATATGGATTTTGAGGAGGCGTTTTTCTTAAAATTATTGTAAATATTGATGGCCTCTTCAAATCGGTAATTTAACTGAAGTGCTCTACCATATTGAAAAAAAACATCGTTGTCTACATTAGGCTTATTTGAGGCAAAACCAAGATACATTAATGGTTTCTCTTTGTCTTCGGTAGCGTATAACATACATGTACCGTACTTATAGTTATAAACCGGATCTTTTTGGTATAAACTTAATAATTGAGAGAATAATGGGAGTGCTTCTTGGTATTTCTGTTCTTCAAAAAGTTTGTCGGCTTGTTTTTTTAAGTCATCCTCCGATTTAAAATCATTTTGAGCAAAAACTTTTATGTTAAGTACATTAAGACCCAAAAACAGCAGAAGAAAAAATTGGCGCAGTTTTATTTTCATAAAGCCTTAAAGGCCGAATAATCAGCAAAATGGTTAATACTCAAAGATAACAAAAAAACCTGATTTATTAACAATTAGATGAGTTTTAAACAAAAATTGTTAATTACTTTTAAAATTAAAATCATGTTTTGTTAACCGACTGAAGTTTTTGCTTTTCGTTTAGTGCAAAATAATAGCCTTTTTGGTTAATTAACTCATCGTGCGTTCCTTGTTCTACCACTCTACCCTCCTCTAAAACAATTATTTGAGAGGCGTCTTTAACGGTTGCAATACGGTGGCTAATTAATAGGGTTGAACGGTTTTGCATCATTTTCTTAAAACCCGATAAAATAACAGACTCCGTTTCAGCATCAACCGCGCTTAAACAATCATCTAACACCAAAAGTCGGGGATTCTTTATTAGAGCTCTCGCAATTGTTATTCGTTGTTTTTGTCCGCCCGATAAAGTGACTCCTCGTTCTCCAACCGGGGTGTCAAACTTTAAAGGAAACGATTCAATATTTTCAAGAACTGCAACAGATTTGCAGATTTGTTTAACTTTCTCTATATCAGTATTTTTAACACCAAATGTTATGTTATTGTAAATGGTATCACTAAAAAGAAATGGGTCCTGAGGCACCAAAGCGGAATGGCTTCGGTAATGGCCTAAATTTATATTTTTAACATTTACTCCATCAATTAAAACTTCGCCATTGGTTACATCATAAAACCGAAAAATTAAAGCAGAAAGTGTAGATTTTCCGGCGCCAGTTTTTCCAATAACCCCAATTGATTCGCCTGGTTTTAACTTAAATGATATATTTTTTAAAGCCTCTATTCCGGTATCCGGATAAGTAAAACTTACATTTTTAAACTCTATGCCACCTTTTAATTCAAATTGATGATGAGTTGGATACGTAATTTCTGATTTTGTATTTAAAAACTCATTAATTCTTTTTTGAGATGCCGCTGCTCGCTGAATTAAAGAAGAAACCCAACCCAAAGAGGTTACTGGCCAAATTAAAAGATTAACATAAATGATAAATTCTGCAATATTTCCGGTCGTAACTTCTGCCGATTCTACCGCTTTACCTCCAAAGTAAACAATAATTATAGTGCTTAAACCAACTATGGAAGCGACCGCGGGGGTAAAAAAAGAGTCGGTTTTATTGAGCTCCATAGCTTTTAAACGATATTGCTCGCTTACGTCGTTAAATTTACCAGTCCATTTATTTTCTATTGCAAAAGATTTAATTATTCTAATACCTGCAAAACTTTCCTGAGCAAAAGAGGAAATTGTCGACAAATTTTGCTGAAGTTGTTCGCTCTTTTTATTAATACTAGAACTTACCTTGTAAATTACGAATGATAAAAATGGTAAAGGAGTTAATACATAAAGCGTAAGCTTTGGATTTACATTTATCATGGTAATTATTACCAATACAAACGTACTTACTAAATTGGCAATGTACATAATTGCCGGACCTATATACATCCTAACCCGGGAGACATCTTCGCTTATTCGAGCCATTAAATCTCCAGTTTTGTTTCGCTTATAAAATGTAACATCCATTTGTTGGTAATGATCATAAATTTCATCTTTTAAATCACCTTCAATTAGTCTGGACATAACAATGATACTTTGACGCATCAAATACATAAACAGACCCTTTAAGAGTGCGAAAACGAGTATTAAAAATCCATACCAGGCAACTGTCTTAATAATTTGATGATGCCGATTATAACCTCCCACCTTTAAATCAAACAATTGATTTTTTAACAAATCGAAGGACTCCCTGACAAATTGTGCCGGATAAATGGCAAAAATATTGGACAGAACAACAAATATCAATCCAAATAATAGACGAAATCGATACTTGTAAAAAAACTTATTTAATGTTTTGAGCTCTTTCAATTGAAACCAAATTACAGTTTGTCAAATAATCATTATTTGATACATTTGCCGTGTAAAAATAATCACATTAAACGATCTTTTTATAATAGTTTCCAAATTAAGATTTTTCTTAACAAATCCTCAATCAAACATTTATGATAGAAATTAAAACCGCAGACTATTCAAACGCTGCAGAAATAGGTGTATTAGGACAAATGTTGCTAATGCAACACGAGCAAGTTGTTTTTTGCACCGATCATACTATAGGATTGAAGGCCATAATTGCTATACATAATACCGCCTTGGGTCCTGCTCTTGGTGGAACCCGTATGTGGAACTATAAAAATGAAGAGGAAGCTTTAAGGGATGTTTTACGCTTGTCAAGAGGAATGACTTACAAAGCATCTATCAGCGGATTAAATTTGGGTGGCGGAAAGGCAGTAATAATAGGTGATTCCAGAAAAGACAAATCTGAAGCCCTCATGCGTAGATTCGGAAAATTTGTAAACAGTTTAAGCGGTAAATACATTACAGCTGAAGATGTTGGCATAAGCACAAAAGATATGGAATATGTATACATGGAAACTAAACATGTTACGGGAATCCCTGAATGGCTGGGTGGTAGTGGTGATCCGTCGCCAGTAACGGCGTTTGGCGTGTATATGGGAATGAAAGCCAGCGCTAAAAAAACATGGGGCAATGATTCGTTGAGTAATAAAAAAATATTAGTGCAAGGTGTTGGTCATGTTGGTGAAAATTTAGTAAGACATTTAACTAAAGAGGGTGCTAAAGTTTTTGTTAATGATATTTTTGAAGATAGACTTAAAGCAATTAATACCGAAACAAAAGCTGAAATTATAATGGGCGACGGCATTTACGACTTGGATATCGATATATATGCACCATGTGCCCTTGGTGCAACCATTAACGACAACACATTAAGCCGATTAAAATGTTCCATAATATCAGGTGCTGCTAACAATCAATTAGAAGATGAAAACAAACACGGGAAAATTTTGCTTGATAAAGGAATTACTTACGCCCCTGATTTTGTTATAAACGCAGGCGGTTTAATAAATGTATACAGCGAATTAAAAGGTTACAGCAAAACTGCGGCATTAAATCAGGCCGAGAACATTTACAACACTACATTAAACATTTTTAAAACTTCAGAAGAAGAAAAAATCAGCACTCATCAGGCTGCCCGACAACTTGCTGAAAAAAGAATCCATGAAGTTGGAAATATTAGAATACCCCGATAAACAATTATGATTTATAAACTAAAAATTATGATTTCTCATTCAATATATATCAAGGCAAATTTTAATTATTAATTTACAATTCATAAATCATCATTCATAATTATTAAATAACACGTTCTTTATGTTAAGTCGCCGACACCTCAGATTAAAAGCTCTACAAAGTTTATATGCTTATTTTTTAAGCAGTGATTTTGAAATAACAAAAAGTGAAAAGGAGCTTTTTAGAAGCATTGAAAAAATCTACGACTTGTATTTAAGCAAACTTCAGTTTTTAATTGAATTAAGGCACGTAGCAAAAAAAATAACAGAGGAAAATAAACTCAAACACCTTCCCAGTGCTGAAGATTTAAATCCTAATCTTTCATTTATAGAAAATAAGATTCTGGATTTACTCGAAAAAAACACACAACTAAATTATTTATGCACTTCTCGAAAAATAAATTGGGGGAATGATTACGAGACGGTTAAAAAGATTTTCAATCAAATTAGAGAATCTGATGAATACTCTAACTACCTGTTAAAAAAAGATAAATCATTTATTGATGATTTAAATTTTATTGTAGACATATTTACCAACTACATAGCTGAAAACGAATTTTTAGAATTCTTATATGAAGAAGAATCTATCTTCTGGACTGATGATTTTTTCCTGGTAAACTCCATGGTTATTAAAACTCTAAAAATGTTTACGGAGAAAAGCAATGAAAATTTCGAATTGCTTACCCTATATAAAGACCCTGAAGACGAAAAGGAATTTATATCCAAATTATTTAGATTCACTATTGTAAATACCGATAAATATCAGGAATATATTATCAGTAAATTAAAAAACTGGGAGCCCGATCGCATTGCTTTTATGGATATGGTTATCATGAAAATGGCTTTGTGCGAATTAATTAATTTCCCCAGTATACCGGTTAAAGTAACACTAAACGAATATATTGAACTTTCAAAAGATTACAGTACTGATAAATCTAAAATATTTATTAATGGTATATTAGATAAGCTGATTGCAGAACTTAAAGCTAGCGGAGTAATTAATAAAGTTGGAAGAGGACTAGTAGAATAATGAATAACATAAACTCTAAGGCCATATTATTATTTAAAAAAAATTTAAAGTGGGGGGCTTTAGTTTTAGGTTTAGTTTTTTTAATCATCATTCTTCTAGCCTTTACGGAACAACCTTTTTGGTGGTATTACCATTTAGGAAGAGACAATAGCGGTTACAAATTTAAACCCGATACTTTCGTGCTTTTGGGCGGTGCCGGTATGCCCTCAGAGTCTAATTTAATTCGCGCCTATTATACGGTAGTATTAGCAAAAAAAAACCCAAACGCCAGTATTATAGTTTCCTTGCCCGAAGATTCTGCAGCTGATAAAAGTTCATCCAAACAACTGCAGGAATTTATTATAAACAATGGAATTGATTCAACCAGGATTTTTGCCGAAAAGAATGGAAAAAATACTCGCGAGCAAGCCCTTCAACTTGCAAAAAAATTTCCGGAATTATTAAATAAAAAGGTGGTTATTATTACCTCACCGGAACACATGTACAGAAGTATTGAATGTTTTAAAAAACTAAACTTTTTAACTATTGGAGGAGAACCTTGTTTTGAACATCAAATAGATGCTGATTTGGTATACGACGATAATTTATTAGGTGGAAGAAAAAACAATATTAAAATAGGCAATAAGATTCAATTAAGATATCAATTCTGGAATCATTTAAAATACCAAATATTGGTCTATAGGGAATTTACTGCCTATTTGTATTATAAATTTAGAGGTTGGGTATAGGATTTAGCGAATGTTCTTCGATTATATTTAAAGATAATGGAAATTCCATTTTTAACTTTAAGAATAATATAAATCTAAATCGTTAATTAAATGAAAAAAATAATCACTTTATGTTTAGTTGATGCCCCATCTTATCTTTTTTGGTTTTTAGATAGTCGGCGTTATGAGGATTGGCTTCAATTTCAATAGCAACATTTTCTACTATTTCTAGTCCATAACCAATTAGTCCTGCGCGTTTAACTGGGTTATTACTCATTAATCTAATTTTAGAAACCCCTAGGTCTCTTAAAATTTGAGCTCCTATACCGTAATCACGTTCATCCATTTTGAATCCCAACTCTAAATTAGCTTCAACTGTATCTAAACCACCTTCTTGTAATTTATAGGCTTTTAATTTATTAATTAAACCAATTCCTCTTCCCTCCTGATTCATGTATAGAATTACACCTTTTCCTTCTCTCTCTACCATTTCCATAGCTTTATGTAATTGCGGACCACAATCGCAGCGGCAACTACCAAAAATATCACCGGTCATACAAGAAGAGTGTACTCTTACCAATAAAGGTTCATCGGGATTCCATTCGCCCTTTATTAAAGCTAAATGATCCATATCGGTAGCCTTATGTTTATAAGCAATTAGTTTAAAATTACCCATATTGGTTGGCATGTCAACATCTACTATTCGGTCAACCGATCGGTCAAATTTTAGTCGGTAGCTAATTAAATCCTGAATAGAAACAATTTTTAAATCGAATTTATCCGCAATTTTGTATAAGTCGGGTAAGCGGGCCATTGTACCGTCTTCGTTCATTATTTCCACGATAACACCCGCGGGTTCAAATCCGGCTAAACGGGCAAAGTCAATAGCAGCCTCGGTATGACCAGCTCTTCTTAAAACCCCTTCCTTTTTAGCTCGCAACGGAAAAATATGTCCGGGTTTACCTAACTCTTCCGGCTTGGTATTAAGGTTAATAAGTGCGAGAATAGTTTTAGCGCGATCCTGAGCAGAAATACCGGTGGTACAGCCATGTCCAATTAAATCTACAGATATAGTGAAAGGAGTTTCAAAAGTAGCAGAGTTTTTGGTTACCATTAACTCTAGTCCAAGTTCATCGCATCGATCTTCAACTAATGGGGCGCAAATTAATCCGCGACCATGGGTTGCCATAAAGTTTACAATTTCGGGTGTTATAGATCTGGCGGCACACAAAAAATCCCCTTCATTTTCTCTATCTTCATCATCAACCACAATAATCACCTTTCCTGATTTAATATCCTCAATAGCCTCTTCTATTGTGTTTAGTTTATTCCGCATAATTTATATTTTAACAAATTTAAGAATAAATACCCTTTGTTTTTTTTTATTAAGAGCTTAAGCCTTACAAGCTATTAAATAATTAAAATAATTATTTTTAAAAGGGTTTAAGTAAATAAACAACATATGCTTTAAAAAAAAAGCTCCCATATTGGGAGCTTTTAATTGATAATAGATTATTAACTTAACTTTTTACTTCTTCGTAGTCAACATCGGTCGCTTCAGCACCTGAACTATTTGATGTGTTGGCACTTGCAGCATCCCCTTGAGCACCGCCTTGCGTGGCTTTGTACATATCTTCAGATGCAGCGCTCCAAGCAGTATTTAACGTTTCGGTTGCTTTTTCAATTCCGGATAAGTCTTTTGAAGCATGAGCTGTTTTAAGTGTAGTTAATGCACTTTCGATAGCACCTTTTTTATCAGCTGGTATCTTGTCGCCGAATTCTTTTAATTGTTTTTCGGTTTGGAAGATTAATGAATCAGCGCCATTAAGTTTTTCAATTTCTTCTTTAGCTTTTTTATCTGCCTCGGCATTTGCCTCTGCTTCCGCTTTCATACGTTTAATTTCTTCATCGTTTAATTTAGATGAACCCTCTATACGTATATTTTGCTCTTTGTTTGTGGCTTTGTCTTTAGCTGTAACACTAATAATACCATTTGCATCAATATCAAAAACTACTTCAATTTGAGGAATGCCACGTGGCGATGGAGGTATACCATCCAGAATAAATCTTCCAAGGGTTTTATTATCTTTTGCCATAGATCTTTCTCCCTGCAAAATGTGAATTTCTACTGAGGGTTGATTATCTGCGGCTGTAGAAAACACTTCTGATTTTTTAGTTGGAATAGTGGTATTAGCCTCAATCATTTTGGTCATAACTCCACCCATAGTTTCAATCCCTAAAGAAAGCGGTGTAACATCCAGTAACAAAACGTCTTTAACTTCACCCGTTAAAACTCCTCCTTGAATGGCTGCCCCTACTGCAACTACTTCATCCGGATTTACTCCTTTAGAAGGAGATTTACCAAAGAAAGATTCAACAGCAGTTTGAATTGCCGGAATACGAGTAGAACCTCCAACTAAAATAATTTCGTCAATATCTTTAACACTTAAGCCGGCATTTTGAAGTGCGGAACGACAAGGGTCAATAGTACGTTTTACTAAATCATCCACTAATTGTTCAAATTTTGCACGAGTAAGGTTACGTACTAAGTGTTTCGGAACACCATCTACAGGCATTATATAAGGCAAGTTGATTTCGGTAGAAGAAGAACTGGATAATTCAATTTTAGCTTTTTCCGCCGCTTCTTTTAAACGCTGAAGGGCCATTGGATCTTTGCGTAAATCCAAACCTTCATCATTTTTAAATTCGTCAGCTAACCAGTCAATAATTCTTTGGTCGAAATCGTCACCCCCTAGGTGAGTGTCTCCATCGGTTGATTTTACTTCGAAAACTCCATCGCCAAGTTCAAGAACAGAAACGTCATGTGTACCACCTCCGCAGTCGAACACCACAATTTTCAAGTCCTGTCCTTTTTTATCTAAACCATATGCTAAAGCAGCAGCCGTTGGTTCGTTAATAATACGACGCACTTTTAAACCTGCAATTTCTCCAGCTTCTTTAGTAGCCTGGCGTTGTGCATCGTTAAAATAGGCAGGAACTGTAATTACTGCTTCATGTACATCGGTTCCCAAGAAATCTTCGGCTGTTTTTTTCATTTTCTGAAGAATCATGGCTGAAATTTCTTGTGGAGTATAGTTTCTGTCTGCAATTTTAACCCTTGGAGTATTGTTGTCGCCTTTAACAACTTCGTAGGGCATACGGCTGATCTCTCTTGAAGATTCGTCGTAACTGTTCCCCATAAAACGTTTTATTGAATAAATGGTTTTTTTAGGGTTTGTAATGGACTGACGTTTGGCAGGATCACCTACTTTACGTTCTCCGTTATCTAAAAAAGCTACAATGGAAGGAGTTGTTCTTTTACCTTCGGCATTAGCTATTACTACAGGTTCGTTACCTTCCATTACTGCAACGCAAGAGTTGGTAGTACCTAAGTCGATTCCGATTATTTTACTCATAACTTTATTTTTAAAATTTATTTTACACCTTAAGGTCAACTTTTATGCCTTTGCCAAAAATTAGATTTTATACTGAATTAAAGTCATATTATTTAAAACAAAACAAAAGCCTGTCAGAAACAGGCTTTAAATAAGAAAATATGTCAGTTTTTTTTTTTAAGGGACATATAATGTATCCAATGGATTAGAACCGGTAGAGGTAAAATAAGCAAATCCTAAATTTTTGGTGTATTTACCTGTAGCAAGTTCATAGAGGGAGGGATAGTTTAATCCACCTGCAGAAACACTACTGGTGCTATTGTCTATGTAAAACTCACGCAAGTCGGTAGGATATTTATAATAATTTTTGTGTGTAGTGAAATTGGTATATTTTGAAGCAAAAATGCCTAAACCATTTGTGATGTTAGTAAAAATTGGCTTTTCCAGCGTAGTATTAGAGGATGTTTTGCTTACGGTATAGAAGGTATCAAAATCGCTGTTACCGGTTTCAACAACAAAGCTAACACTGTCAACAAATCGTTTTACACCAGATTTAACCTTAATTTTTTCACCGATGTAACGATATAACTCTTCCGAATTTAGATTTAAATCAATTTTTTCATCTCCTTCCGAATTATTAGATCGAATGTATTGCATAGGAAAATCGATAAACAATGCAGAGGATTTAACATTAGCAAACAATTCGTGATAGAAAAAACGAACATATGGAAAAATAATTTTGGTGTTTTTTCCGGTAGTAAATTCAATTGAAACGTTGGTATATTGTTTAGTATTAGCACCAAATAAGTTTAAGGTATATACTGCAGGATTACTTTTAAAAAAATAAAAACTAAGCGGTAAACTTATGGCAGATTGTAATACCGGTAAAGTCTTAGCGAAAGCTTTGTAACCTGTTTTTAGGTTCTCTATTTCCAGCACAAATTCGCTTTTTTCATTGGCAATTAATTTTGGGGAAGTTGTGGCTGCTTTAAAGATCACATTGGGTTCTTTATAAAACAAACCCGGATCTTTTACATAGCTGGAGTCTAAGACAAAAGCATAGGCTTCTTTTTCAACAAACTTGCTGTTTACCGTTTCCAACCTTTTTAAAGTAACCTTTATATCTGTTCCAAAATTCATTAAACCAGCATTTTGTGCAGCTTCAATAGCATTTGCTTTAACAAGGTATGTTTTGTTAATACGTAAATATTGAAAATTAGCGTTTGGGTCTATTATACCATAAACGACAGCTGTTTCTTTTGGATCTGAATTGATATCAAGATCATTTTTACAGGATGATACAAAAATCAACAAAACAAAAAGCTTAAACAGGAAGAAATTTCTCATTAAAAAAATATAGCGAGACCAAATTTAAAAAATACCTTTGTATAACCATGCACAAAACAACGCAATTAAATAATTTTAATAATACTTGGTATAATTCAGGTGCTGGCAGTGTTAAGAAGTTGGCCTGGTATATTACGAATGCACTTTTCTTTAATTCAGCTTTCCCGCATATGGGTATAAAGCGTTTTTTACTTCGATTTTTTGGTGCAAGAATAGGCAAAGGACTCATTATAAAAAATCATGTTAATATTAAATATCCTTGGTTTTTAAGCATTGGTGACCATTGCTGGATTGGCGAACAGGTTTGGATTGATAACCTGGCTCCTGTCAAAATCGCGCATCATGTTTGCGTTTCGCAAGGAGCCATGTTGCTTACCGGAAATCATAATTACAAAAAAGAAACATTTGATTTAATGGTTGGAGAAATTACAATTGATGACGGGGTTTGGATTGGTGCTAAATCGGTAGTTTGTCCGGGACTTTCCTTAAAATCGCATTCAGTTATAAGTGTTGGTTCGGTTTTAACCCAAAATACAGAAGCCTATTTTATATACCGTGGTAACCCTGCCCAAAAAATTAAACAGAGAGTAATTGCTTAAAGTAAGTATTATAACCGTCTGTTTTAATAGTGCATCCACCATTAAGGATACCATTAAAAGCGTTATTAATCAAACATACCCCAATGTAGAATATATAATTATTGATGGTAAATCTGATGACGAGACCAATAATATAGTTGAAAGTTTCGGCAATAAAATTAGCATTCACATCAGTGAACCCGACCACGGAATTTACGATGGTTTAAATAAGGGTATTTCAAAAGCTTCGGGCGATATTATTGGCATTTTGCATGCCGACGATTTTTATGCACATAATACCGTAATTGAGGAAATTGTAGATTGTTTTGATAAATACGATACGGATAGTGTTTACGCAGATTTAGATTATGTTAATCCTACAAATACATCTAAAATTATCAGACATTGGGTGTCGGGAAAATATAAAGAAGGAAAATTTTTATTTGGATGGATGCCGCCTCATCCCACTTTTTTTGTTAAGAGAGCAATTTACGATCGTTTAGGAAAATTTAATACCAAATTAAAATCGGCAGCAGATTACGAGTTAATGCTCCGCTTTATACATAAACATAACATTAAAACAACTTATTTGCCTTTTGTTACAGTAAAAATGAGAGCCGGCGGAATGAGTAATAAAAATATGGCCAACCGCTTAAGAGCAAATAATGAAGACAGATTAGCCTGGGAGCTAAATTCGATTAAACCTTATTTTTTTACATTATACTTAAAACCACTACGTAAAATTTTTCAATATATTTTAAGGTAATTAATCTAACCACCTTGAGTACCATGGTTTTTTAATTTGTATGAGATTTTGCGGATTTTGAGCATACGATATCAATTCGTTTAAAAGCAGTTCCACCGATTGATAACGTTCATGCTGTCCTTCTATAATTAACTCGATAATTTTATCCTGAGACAAAAGCGCTGGGGGTTTTCCAAATCTTTTTTTGTAAGAACCCTTATTTAAAATTGAAAACAATTCACCGTCTAAATTTTCATGACTAGGAATAGGATTATTTAACTGCAAATTCATTAAAAATTCTGGATTATCGCTGTAGAATGCTTTTTCGCCGGTAAATAGTTCGTACAAAGTAAGACTTAGCGCATATACATCGCTATTATAATTTATAAGCTGATGTTTATTTAATAGCTGTTCGGGAGGTGAATATATTAATGCGAATGGAATTTTTATTTCAAGATCTATCTTTTCGTTTTTTTGCTGAGCCATACCAAAATCGATTAGTTTAATAATAGGATTTAGCTCGGGGTTTAGTTTAAAATCCTGAATATTACAAACGATAAAGTTAGAGGGTCTAATGTCGCGATGAATAATGTCAAGTTTATGGATCGATTGAACAGCCTTACATAATTCGATGGCTATTTTAATTTTAAATTGCTTAGAGAGTGGTTTAAAAAAATGTTTTTGCTCAATAACTGTTTTAAGACTTTCGCCGGGGATAAAAGGCCTAACTAAAAAAACCCTGTTACCCAGTTCAAAGAAATCGACGGGTTTACTGCAATATTCGTTATCGGGTGTATATTTTATTTCGCGTGCTATACCAGCAATTCCTATTTGGGCTGTGGATAAATTCTTATTTACCTCCTTAAAATAAACTTTTTGATTTTGCTCATTAAATGCAATAAATGAAGAACCGAATTTTCCATCTTTTTTTAAGACAAAATCACTCTCTTTTCCTTTTAAATAATAGGAGTTGTTGTGGCCTTTTAATCTGTTCATAGAGGTTAATGAATCAATTTACCATTATAAAATAATTTTTTTATTTAAAATAAAAAAAATAGAGCAACGTATCATTTTTATCGCTAAATTCGGATATTATTAATCCGAAATGGTAGTGTTTTTTTCTTGTTTGTTGTGTTTGGTTTAGCAATAACAAAAAAATCTGCCAATAAAGGATGAAATCAAGTTTGTTGATTTAAATATTCCTTATGCAGATATACATTTCGGGAAAAGGGGGACAAAATGTTCCCCTTTTTTATACGTTAATGTTGCCTGTTTCGGACTCTTTTCTCTTTTCGGAAAAAAAAACCGGCTAAAAACCACTACGTTTTTTAGCCGGGCAAAATAGTTGAATTACTATTCTAAATTCGAATTCAACAAAACCAGTTAGGAAAAAATAATTTATTTTATCATTCTAATTCTTCCTTTTGCTCCACTTGCATCGGTGGTGTTTACAATGAATTCTTTGCGTTTACCTTCTTCTATGGTCCATACCTGCACGTTCGCTGTAGAATCAGTATCAGTAATGGTAATGGTTTCGCCTGTATTCGTCCATTTGAAGTTTGATTCATCTGTGGAGGTTGTTCCAAATAAATTGAGTGTTAATTTAAGTTTTCCGGTACCATCATCCTTAAAATCGATTGTACCCGCATCGGTAAATGTAAGTGTTAAACCGCTCGTAATAGTGTATTCTTTAATATTCCAAGTGCCTTCTAAGCGATTTTCAATTCTAGCTTGTTTCGTACATGAAGCGATGAATAGAGTTGATACTAAAAGTAAAAGTGATAATTTTTTCATTTTTAATGTTATTATTTGATGAATAAAAAAACCCAACCTTATGGGCTGGGCTAAATTAAGTAAATTTTTAATTGTTAGGCTTCTGCAACAACAGGATTTATTGATACAAAAGATTTACCATTAGTAGATTTTTTGAAAGTTACAACACCATCAACAAGGGCAAATAAAGTGTGGTCTTTACCCATACCTACATTTTCTCCTGGTTTGTGAACTGTACCTCTTTGACGAACGATAATGTTACCAGCGATAGCTGCTTGTCCGCCATAAATTTTAACACCTAAACGCTTACTGTGTGATTCACGTCCGTTTTTTACCGATCCTACACCTTTCTTATGTGCCATTTCTTATAAAATTTAAATTATTAAGCTTTTACTTCGTTAATTTCAATTTGGGTAAATGATTGACGGTGACCATTCATTTTTTGATACCCCTTTCTTCTTTTCTTTTTGAAAATCAGAACTTTATCACCTTTAAGGTGAGATAAGATAGTGGCAGAAACTTTAGCACCACTAACTTCTGGAGAGCCAACTTTAACTTTTCCGTTATCGTCAACTAATAATACTTTTTCAAAATTCACTTTGCTACCTTCAGCACCTTCTAAACGGTGAACAAATAACTTTTGATCCTTGCTAACTTTAAACTGTTGTCCAGCTATTTCAACTATTGCGTACATTTCTTTAGATATTTATCTTAAAAATCGGACTGCGAAGATACATAATTCTTTTAAAACACCGAATTTTTCTGTAAAAACTATTTATAAATATTGCTTAAGATTATTTATAATATTGTAAATCAATGTTTTAAATATAGGATTTTTATTTATAAATTTACCTCATGAGATTTTCTTTTCTTTTTTGTTTTCTGTTAATCAGTAATTTAATTTTATCGCAAAAACCTAACGACTCTATTTATATTGAAAAAACTCCTTGTTTTGGAAAATGTCCGGTATTTAAATTAACCCTAAAAGGAACTGGTGAAATTTTTTTAAAAGTAGATACTAATCTAACATTACCCAGGGGGACTTACACCAGTAATTTAGATTTAATAAGAACTAAGGAGATTTTTGAAGCTTTTAAAACACAAAAAATATTTTCGTTTAAAAACGAATACCTGGGGAAAATGACCGATTTTCCAACTACCTATCTAATATTTAAGAGAGGAAAAAAAATAAAAAAGATTAAAAACCAATATGGTGCCCCTCCCGAACTTAAAAACCTAGAAGGCCTTTTAGTAAATTTAATTAGCGAAATTGATAATTGGAAAAGGGTGGAGGGTGAGTAGGATATAGTTGAGAGTTGAGAGTTAATTTTTGAAAGGGAAATCTCTAATTGTCCATCTATTATTCACTGATCACTAGTTACTCGTCACTTTTTTAAGTTTAATTTATTGTAAAAAATAGATAGAAATCTTTGGTTTCACACAATAATTGATAAACATTGGTCGTTATAGGGGTAACAAAAACGATATAAATGATTAAAACTTCTACTCCCACCACTTCTTTAAACGAATCTTCTAACGAAATGCCCCGAAAGCAAATTGTGAATAATATTTTAAATTATTCCAAATCGTTAAGCATTCAAAAGTCAAAATTAATTGAAAAGGTGACCATTATCTTAAATTAATCGTTACCGAATATCGGGTAGCTCACTATTTTTTTATTATTTCGTAAAAAAAACGTGAGCAACCCGTTTGATATTATTAAAAATCTTCAGCTTTGCCTTAAACACGAAAAAGATGAGGAGCTAAGGCAATTTAACGAGGATTTAAAAAACCTAAATACCGATCAAAAGGTAAAAGCGGGTATTTGTTGGTATCCCCTTGAAATAAAAGAAAGCGGATACGGACTTGGAGATTATCCATTCCTGGTTGTTCAACGTCATCGCTATAAAGAAGTTCGCCATAAATTCGATGGCGGTAAACAGGTTAGTCTATTTAGCGGAAATCCACAATTTAATAACGATCAGGTAAGAGGAACGATACACTTTGTTACTCCTGATACCATGAAAATTATATTTTACACTAACGATTTGCCCGATTGGGTAGATGAAGGTAAAATAGGCGTTCAGCTTCATTTTGACGAATCTGGATATAAAGAAATGGACAAGGCTCTTGAAAACTTGATGAGTACCCATAAAAACCGATTAGCCGAACTACGCGATATAGTTTATGGAGTTTCAGTATCTCAATATAATTTAGATAGAAATTACACTTTTAATCCGCTCTTAAACGACTCCCAAAATCAGGCCATTAAAAATGTACTTCAAAGTAACGATGTAGCCCTGGTTCATGGTCCGCCCGGAACCGGCAAAACCACTACTATAACCTACGCCATTAAAGAACTGGTTAAGCAGGAATCTCAAGTATTGGTTTGCGCTCCAAGTAATGCCGCTGCCGATTTATTAACCGAACGACTAGCCGCTCTGGGTGTTTATGTTTTACGTGTTGGTAATATTTCCAGAATAGATCATGAAGTACTGGAACATACAGTAGAAGAAAAACTTACCGGTCATAGTGAATATAAACGGGTTAAGGAATTTAAAAAGCAGGCCGACGAGTATCGCCGCATGGCCCATAAATACAAACGTAGTTTTGGACCACAGGAAAGAGAGCAACGTAAACTTTTACTAAAAGAAGCCAAGAACCTGGCTAATGAAGCCGTTGAAATGGAATACCGTTTAGTTGATTCGTTAATTGAGAATGCGCAAGCTATTGTGTGTACGTTAATTGGTAGTGCCCATAAATTTTTAGAAGGGAAATTATTTAAGACTTTAATAATTGACGAGGCTGCACAGGCCCTTGAACCGGCATGCTGGGTAGCCATACAAAAGGCACAGAAAGTAATGATGGCCGGCGATCCCTTCCAATTACCCGCTACAGTAAAATCAACTGAAGCTGCTAAACTTGGTTTAGCAGTTAGTTTAATGGAGAAGGGAATAGAATATTTACCCAATAACAACTTGCTGAATATTCAGTATCGGATGAATGAAAGCATTATGCGTTTTTCTAACCATTATTTTTATAAGGATAAATTACATGCGCATGAAAGTGTAAAAGACCGTATGCTTAAAATTATATTTAACAATCCGGTAGAGTTTATCGATACAGCAGGTTGCGGATACGATGAAAAAGAAAATCCCGAATCGCAGAGTTTATTTAATCCCGAGGAAGCTCAGATTCTGAATAAACACTTGGAAAGTTTATGTGATGAATTAATTGAACCCACCACTATTGGTGTTATATCGCCCTATCGCGAACAGGTTAATTATTTGAAAGAATATATTTCGATTAATAACAATTTTGCTTATTTAAATATTGATACAATTGATTCCTTTCAGGGAAGAGAGAGTGATGTAATTTATATATCCCTGGTAAGAAGCAACGAAAATGGCACTATTGGCTTTTTAAAGGATTATCGCCGATTAAATGTTGCGCTTACCCGTGCCAAAATGAAACTGATTGTAATAGGAGATTCCGCTACTTTGGGAGCCGATGAATTTTACAATGGATTTATTGAATATTGTCAGGAAAACGATTATTACAAGAGCGCCTGGGAATATATTAGTTTATAATTTAGAGTCGAGTTAAAACTCAAAAAACGGCTATATAATTTTAACCCCTATTACCAATATATCATCAATTTGCTCTACGTTAGACATCCAAGAATCCATAGTATCTTTTAGAATTCTTTTTTGCTCTTGCATAGGATATCCAGAGACAGAAATCAATAATTCTTTAAATCTTTTATAGAGGAATTTTTTACCTAGTTCACCACCAAACTGATCGGCATAACCATCGGTAAAAGTATAAATGATATCCCCTTTTTCTAATTGAAGTTCGTGTTTAGCAAAAGAACGTTCCTCCTGACCGGATAAACCCACCGGCATTTTATCTGGCTTAAATTCGTTTAATTGTCCGTTTCTAACAAGATACAATGCGTTGTTAGCCGCGGCAAAAGAAAGTTTAAGAGTATCTAAATTAATACAAGTTAAAACACAATCCATACCATCTTTAGAATTTTCGTAACCGGTAGGATTTAAAGCCCTAATGATGCGGCTTCGTTGTTCATTAAGGATAAGATGAGGCTCGGTAATATTACGTTCAACTATATTTTCCTGAAGGAAACTCATGTTTAATAAACTCATGAAAGCTCCTGGCACTCCATGTCCTGTACAATCGGCAGTTACCAGGTAAAAGTTATTTTGATGAGAAGTAGCCCAATAATAGTCTCCACTCACAATATCTTTGGGCTGATAATAAATAAAATATTCGGAATGCAAATGATTGTTGATGTATTCGGCACTGGTAAGCATGGCTCGCTGAATACGAGAAGCATAAGTTATGGAATCGGTAATCTCTTTATTTTTTTCTTCTATGATATGCTTTTGTTCTTCAGCCAATTGTCGGCGTTGTTCTGCCACCTCACGTTGTTTATCCACTTCTTCTTTTTGTTTTTCAATTATAATTTTTTGTTGCTGAGTAAGTTTATACCGTTTATACATTAAAAAAGAGAAGACAATAACCACAATTAAAACCAAAACTACTGCAATTAAAACAATTTGTTGCTTAAGTCTAGCCTGCTCAGCAATAGCATCGCGAGCTTCTTGTTCGTATTTAAGTTTAGCTTCACGTTTTTCCCATTCGTATTTAAATTCTTGGCTCTTAGCAGCTTTTCTATTTTGGTCATTAACAATACTATCTTTCATGGCAATAAACAGCTCATACATTTCCAAAGCTTTGGCCGGATTATTTTTTTTCTGATAAATCTGTTTTAATGTAAACGCTGCAACCTTTACATTTTCGGGAAAGCCAATTTCTTTAGCTTTTTCGAGGCTTTTAAGACCATAATCCAGGGCCTCATTAAGCTTATTTAGTTTAAAATTAACATCAGCTAAACCATTTAAAGAAAACGCAGCACCTATCTTATTGTCCACTCTATTTGCGATATTCAGCGCACGGCTAAAACATTCTAAGGCTTTATCGTATGCTTTTTGCTTACATACATCAATACCCTCATTACATTCAGGATCGCCGGCTGTAAGATATACATTTCCAATGTTCTTAAGAGTAAAAATAAGGTTGTTTTGATCATTTAACTTTTCCTGTATAGCTAAACTTACGTTATAATATTTAAGCGCGTCTCTATATTTATTTTGTTTGGTAAGAACGTTTGCAATGTTATTATAAGATTTTGCCACTCCTTTTTCATCGCGCATTTTTTGACGAAGCTTAAGGCATTTATTATAGTACTCCAATGCCTTTAAAAGTTCGCCCTGATTATCATAAATAGCGCCAATATTATTTAAAGCATGTGTTGCGCCATCATCTTTTTTTAATTCTTCAGCAATTTTAAGACTCTCCAGATAATATTCCAATGCCTTAGATATATCTCCCTGATTATCATATATCCCCCCTATGTTATTTAAACTAACCAATAAACCTTCCTTATCCCCTACCTCTTTCTGTAATTGTAAACTAAGTGTAAAATTTTCGAGAGCTAAATCGCTTTTACCCTGAGCATAATAAACACCGCCCAAATTAGTAAGGGTAATTGCTTTTCCTTTTTTATCACCTATTTTATCCTGAATTAGTAAACTAGATTTAAAGTAGATGATTGCTTTGTCTGTCTTCCCTTCTGCATCATTAATAAACCCAATGTTGTTTAGAGATTGTCCCTGATAAGATAAAAAAATATATTTCTGATGTTCCTCTGCTGATTCCTCTGCTAATTGAGCACATTTTTTACTTAAAGAATCCCAGTATCCAAATCGAAAAATAGGCTCAGTTTCACCTAACAAAACCTCTAACTTAACATAAGCAGTATCATTTTTATCCAACTTGGATAACAATGTTTTAATGGAATCCAAAGCAACATCTTGCGCTTTAACACAAAAAGCAGTACAAAAGACAATAACAAAACTTAACATTAACCTCATGCAGCTAAAATTAGCAATAACTTGTTAAAAATGATGTTGAAAAAGGCTTTATTTAAACATTCTTATGCACGTTCATATTTTTTAATATTACAAACAGATAATACATACAAATGATAAAACATTTAGCCCTTATTTGCTTAATCGCAATATTATACTCTTGTGGAGGTAATAAGAAAACAAAAACCGACAAAACGGTTTTTAGGTATAATGAGGCGGCAGGTATTACATCCCTTGACCCCGCATTTGCACGCGACCAGGCCAACATTTGGGCTGTTAATCAAGTTTATAACGGATTAGTACAGATGGATGACAATTTGAATATTAAACCCTGTATAGCCCGAAGTTGGGAAATTAGTGAAGACGGATTAATTTATACATTTCATCTAAGAAACGATGTGTTTTTTCATGATCATAACTTATTCAAAAACGGTAAGGGAAGAAAAGTAAACGCGAGCGATTTTGTAAATAGTTTTTTTAGGATTATAGATGAAACTGTTGCCTCACCGGGTGCCTGGATTTTTAACAACATAGATCGTACTGCAAAAAGTAATTACCTGGGATTTGAAGCAGTAAATGATACCCTTTTAAAGATCTATTTAAATAAACCATTTCCTCCGTTTTTGGGTTTACTAACCACGCCATACTGTTATGTAACACCTTACGAAATTGTTGACTATTATGGCAAAGATTTCCGAAACAACCCAATTGGTACTGGTCCGTTTAAGTTTAAAATGTGGAAAGAAGGGGTAAAATTGGTATTTATAAAAAATGAAAACTATTTTGAGAAAGACCAAAACGGGTTAAGTCTACCCTACTTGGATGCAGTTACGGTTTCATTTATACCCGATCGCCAATCTGAATTTTTGGAATTTATGAAAGGCAATCTTGATTTTTTAAGCGGTATGGATGGCAGAGGACATTACACAGAAGAATTAGTGGACGAAAACAGTAAAATAACACCAAAGTATAGCGATAAATTTATAATTGAAACGCAACCCTATTTAAATACCGAATACATGGGGATCTTAATAAACGATGTGAATAAAAAATTTGGCAATAATCCTTTAAAACACAAACAAATAAGACAAGCTATTAATTTCGGGTTCGACAGAGAGAAAATGGTTAGTTCTTTTAGGGGAAATATTGGTTCACCCGCAATTTATGGAATTGTTCCTTCTGGTATGCCCGGATTCAATTCTCCTGGTGTAAAAGGATACGAATACAACCCGAATAAATCAAGAGAGCTATTAGCGGAAGCCGGATATCCGGGAGGCAAAGGATTACCCGAAATTACCTTAAGTTGCACCGAAAAACGAAAAGACATATTTGAGTTTATACAGAATCAATTAAATGAAATAGGAATTAAGTCCAAGTTAGACATCAATCCTGCTGCAGTTCACCGACAAATGGTTGCCCGTTCGTTAGATCAGGTTTTTTGGGCTTCCTGGATAGCCGACTATCCAGATGCCGAGAATTATTTTGCGTTGTTTTACAGCAAAAACCAAACGCCGGCTGGTCCAAACACCACTCGTTTTAACAACTCCTATTTTGATAAACTATACGAGAGATCACAGATGCAAAGTAATGACAGCGTGCGTTATGCTATATACCGGGAAATGGATCAATTAATTATAGACGAGGCCCCCGTGGTTCCATTATATTATGATCAGGTATTACGAATTTACCCTAAATCATTCACAAATTTTAAGGGTAATCCCATGAACCTTCTAAATTTAAAATCAATTAAAAAAGAAAAATCAATTGAAACAAGCGATCAATAAACCTTTTTTGTTAAAAGATCGAGTTGTGATACTCATTCCAAATATTTATTAAATTCGCAAGATCAAAGAAAAAAAGAACATGACATTTCAAGAAAAAGAACACTTTGTTAAAGTAACAACACCCAAATTATTAGAGAATTTAAGATCTAAGGCGAATCCTTGGTGGGGCAAAATGAATGCCCAGCAAATGGTAGAGCATTTAAGTGATGCCTTACGCAACTCTACCGAAAAAATTTTATTCCCTTTAACCACCCCTGCGGATAAATTGGAATCGTCAAAAAACTTTTTGATGAGTGAAAAAGAATTTAAACCAGAAACCAAGCATCCTTTCTTAAAAGAAGAACCAGCCCCTTGCAGAAATTCCAATATTTTAGATGCATACACCGAATTTACAAATGAATTAACCGAGTTTAGTACTTTCTTTAAAAATAACCCCGGTCGCCAAACCATTCATCCCGGTTTTGGATCATTAAATTATGAGGAATGGATACAATGTTTGCATAAACATTTCCTTCATCATTTAAAACAATTTGATTTGATTAAATAGTTAAACGATTTTTTTTAATCGGTATTATTTATTTGATAGTAATAATTAGCGCGGCAACCATAGGTTGCCGCGCTTAGTTTAAGGGGGCTTTTGCACAATTCTTTGTAAAAGTTAACCTAACAGCCTATATTATAAAGTAAAAATAAAAATTATTCTCCCTTTATCTTGGCAAGCTTATCTTTGATTTCCTGAATTCTAAGTAATTTATTTGGCTGACGACGTTTTATATTAGTCTTAGTGAAATATTGATGAGCCGAGAGAAAACTAACCTGAATTTCGTCCCATTTTACCGGATCGTTTATTTTACCAAAGGCCTCCAACTCTTCGTAAAGAGTTTGTGCAATTTGATAAAACTCTTCAACATCTCTACCTAAATAATCCAAATCGGCATCACAAATAATTTGCTCCAGATGATTATTGGGTTTTTGTGGCACAATGGTAGCCAAAATCAACTCCTCAACCATTTTAATTTGCTTTGGAGAATAACCAAATTCAGGAAGAGTATCGTGTGCCATTTGGCAACCAATAGGTTCGTTTGCAGTATACTGCTTAGTAAAACCGGCATCATGAAAAAGTGCTGCAGTTTTTAAAATATGAATATCTTCGCTCCCCACACCTTCTGCTAAAGCAATTTCTTCAACTGATTTACACACATCGAGGGTATGGTGCAAACCGTGATAAAATAAACCCGATGGTAAATTTGCCTCCAGTAACTTTACAATATGATGTTCGGCTTTTTTATAATTAATCTTGCTATATAAGATATGTTCCAAACGATCGGTAAACTTATCGTTTGGAATAATACCAAGACCATCTATAGAGAGTTCGGGTTTAATAGATTCTACAAAATACATATCTATTTCACCCTTATTTTTTGCCTCTATTTTACCTCTATGGGTACATACAAAAAACTCCTTGGCAACCTGATAGGTAATACCCGATATATTAACCTTACCTACTTCGGAAGAGGCTTCCATACGGGAGGCCACATTTACCGTATCGCCCCATATATCGTATGCAAAACGATTAATTCCTACAACACCCGCAATAATTTCTCCGGTATGAATACCGACCCTGCATTCGAAATAATTCCCATTAACTTGTTGGCGTTCCTCCTTAACTCTAATTACAAAACGTTGAATTTCTAAACCAGCCAAAATTAAATCGATGGGATTACTCTTATTCCGAATAGGGACACCACCAGCGGCCATATATGCATCCCCTATTGTTTTAATTTTTGATATATTATATTTTGCAATAATCTCATCAAAATTTACAAAATAAAAATCCAGTTCTTCAACCAGTTCTTGAGGGCGTAAATTTTCAGATTTTAATGTAAATCCTTTAAAATCGGTAAACATTACCGAGGCCAACCGATAATGGCGGGGAGATGCTTTTCCTTTTGTTTTAAGTTCCGCCGCAGTTTCTTCAGGCAAAATATTTAATAACAATTTCTCTACCTTTTCTCTCTCTTTAGCTAGCTCCACACTCTTTAATTCAATCTCCTCCTTTTGCTGCCAGATCTTTTGTGTTCGTTCTCTAATCTGTGACTCGAGATACTTTTTTTGCTGTTTAATTAAATTTATGCGGGTGCGGTAGGCAAACCACAAAAACAATGAAATAGCCAAGAACAAGACCACCCTAAACCACATCGTTTTCCAATATGGAGGGGTAATTATTAGCTTAACTGCTAATTCTTCCTTACTCCATACCCCATCGCTATTAGCGGCTTTTACCTTGAATACATACTCCCCCGGCTCTATTTTTGTATAGGTTGCATAATTTTTATTTCCAACATTATTCCACTCTTCATCAATACCCTCCAACATATACATGTATTTATTGTTAGAAGGATTAGAAAAATGAAGGGCAGAAAATTCGATATTAAAACTATTTTCTTTAAAAGATAAATTAATTTGATCGGCCTCACTAATAATCGTTTTTATGGGCGATTTTTTTCCGGGCATCACTTCCTTGTTAAAAAGCCATAAACCTGTTAGTACAATGTTGGGAGGAATTGTATTCTTTTTAAATCGAGATGGATAAAAGAGATTAAATCCCTTTATACCTCCAAATAAAATACTACCCGAATTACCTTTTGCATAGGCTCCGGTATTAAATTCATTACTCTGCAAACCATCTTGCTCGAAATAATTCTGAAAATTATTGGTTTTAGGATTAAACTGAGACAACCCTTTGTTTGTACTCATCCAAATATTACCGGTTTTATCAGGTACAATACCATAAACTACATTATTACATAATCCATCACTTTCGGTATAGTGTATAAAAGTTTTTTGTTTTGTATTAAAACGATTTAATCCGCCACCATAAGTACCAATCCAAATATCACCCGAAACATCTTCATACATGGTAAGCACGGTATTGTTATTAATGGTTTTATCATTGCCCGATATATTATAAAAAGATTCAAATTCTATATCTCTAATTGAGCCCTTATCGTCAATTTGTAGGTTTGCTTTAACCAATCCCCCTCCACTGGTCCCAAAATATAAATCACCGTTTTTATCCTGCAAGGCGCACCTTACAATGTTATAGGGTAGCGATTTTTTATTTTCGGGATTGTTAGCATACAAACTAAACTTCATATTATTTGCATCTAATACAACAAGGCCCTCACGGGTAGATCCCCAAATATTTCCTTTTCTGTCTATAAATACCTGATATGTTTTTTTATTATTTATCTTTTTGTAAGATTCGTCTTTTGACTTTAGAACATGAAATTTACCACTGCCCTTATCAAAATAAAGTATCCCGTAATCAGTTCCACAAAGTAGGTAATTGTTCCATTTTAAGATAGAATAGACCGTAACCTGAGAAGATGAACCGGGATTAGTATAATAATGAAATAGGGTTCCTTCTTTTCTATCTATTCGGTCGATACCATAATCGGTTCCTACCCAAAAAACGTTATTTTCATCCTCGTATAACGACCATATATTTGAACTTGCCAAAGAAGCCGGATTATTTTCGATATGACGAAAAGTGGTGAAGTTCTGTTTAATACGATCAAATTTGTTCACCCCATTATTAGTTCCAACCCAAATAACCCCGGCATTATCTTCGTACAAGTAAATGATTCGGTTGTCCACTAAACTATGCGGATTGCTGGGCTGATTGAAATAATGAGATATTCTTCCGGTAGATGTATTCAGCTTATTTAAACCCGAGCTTACAGTTCCAATCCATAAATTACCCTCTCTATCCACTAGTAAACTTTGTATATTATTGTCGGCCAAACCATCTGCAGATCGGATGGTTCTGACAACTGACATATCATTAGTTCTAATGACTACCACCCCCTCCTCTGTGGCTACGTATGCCTTCCTTTTGTTATTATCTAAAACTATTTTATTTACGTTTTTAGAATTAATGAAATTAGAATTGTCCTGCAAATCGTCAAAATATTTAACCACTTCGGTAGATCGGTTTAATGTACACATTCCTCCATTAGCGGTACCGATAAGTAATAAATCATTAAACTGAACAATGGATTTTATAACATCATTATTAAGTCTTCCATTTTTTGATAATGTTGTATAATGCTTTAGTGAGTAATTCTTTTTTAAATAATTACTATCGGAAAAAGACAAACAATATAATCCACCGCCATCGGTGCCAACCCATAAATTATTTTTTTCATCCAGAAGCAAACTATAAACAATATTGCTTCTTTTGGTATCCTTATTTTTTTCGTTGAAATTTATTGGATAAAATTTATTTTGTTTACGATCATATAAATTAAGACCATTTTCGGTTCCAATCCATAAGCTACCATCACCATTCTCTAAAATGGCATGTATAAAATTATCGCATAAAGAAAGAGTATCATCCGGATCGTTGTGAAATACCCTGAATTTATGGCCATCATAAAGATTTAAACCATCCTGGGTTCCTATCCAAATAAATCCTTTACTATCCTGAAGTATGGCATTAGGAGTGCTTTGAGATAAGCCATCCTCTATAGAAATTAAATCGAACCGAATATTACTTAACTGAGCAAAAGAAAAACTTAGAGATAAAAAAACGAAGACCAGTAATAAAAATACTCTCATAACTCTATTTAATAAAATTAGCAAACCAATATCCACTTTTTTTAATTATCCGTTGTTGAGTTTCAAAATCAACATAAACCAATCCCATGCGAGGCTTATAACCTTCGGCCCATTCAAAGTTATCCATAAAAGTCCAAACAAAGTAACCTTTTACAGGTATACCCTCATTTTTAGCCTTTAAAACATTCTCAAGATACGCATTTAAATAATTAATTCGATGCTGATCGTCAACCTCTCCATTTATCAATAAATCATTTCCGGGTGTTCCATTTTCGGTTACATAAATTTCATTAAATCCATATTGATTAAATTGCCTTAGCATTTCATACATACCAAAAGGAAAAATTTCGGTGTTCATATTTGTAGTAGGAACATTTCGCTTTTTAGGTGGTATTTGATATGCGTGCACCATTGGAAAAACTTTTAAAGAACGGGCTACCACTCTAAAATAATTTTGAATTCCAATAAAATCGAAATTAAATTTAAGCATTTCGTCGTCTCCAGGCAGGATATAGGGTTTTAATCGTTTTAAAGCAGGCAAATCATCAACCGGATATCCCATGCCGGCAGCTGGCTCTATAAATAATCTGTTAAAAAGAGCGTCCAATCGTTTTGCTGCTTGAATGTGTTTAATTGAAGAATTTTTAGCATGAATAGGCGAGCATGAAAAAGTAGTCCCAATTTTAGAGTCTGAAATAAACTTTTTTAACGTCCTGCCCCCTTCGGCTTGTGCCAAGGCAGCATGATGTATAGCAGGATAAAAATTTTTAAACCCTCTTTTACCCGGAGCATGAATTCCCCACATATAACCCACACCGGTAAATGCAAGAGGCTCATTAAGTACCATCCAATGTTTTACCCTATCACCAAAATTAAGAGCCAATACTTCACAATAATCTCCGAACCATTTAACTATTTCCCGATTGGTCCACCCCCCTTTATCCTCTAATGCTTGTGGTAAATCCCAATGATAACATGTTATCCAGGGTTCAATATTATTGTTTATGCACTCATTAATAACACGATTATAAAAATTAATACCCTCTTTATTTACATGCCCTGTTCCAACCGGAAGAATTCTGGACCAGGAAACTGAAAACCTAAAGACCTTTAAATTTAATTTTTTAGCAATCTGAATATCTTCTTTATAACGGTGATAAAAATCGCAACTAACTTGGGCATTGGTATTATCTTTTATAGTTCCCTTTTTTAAAGAGAAGGAATCCCATATAGAAATACCTTTTCCGTCCTCTAACCAGCCGCCTTCGTTTTGGAATGCAGCGGTTGCAACACCCCATTTAAAATCAGAACCAAAATCTTTACCCGAAAAATTAGTAAATGCAAATAAATCGGAACTTAAAAAACCAGTTCCTAAAACCCCCAGGGAAGTTAAACGTATGAATTCTGATCTATTCAATTTTATATTTCTAACACTCTATTTTTTAATTAAATGTTATTTAAATTTTAATGTGAATTATGAAAATAAAAAGTAATCTAAAAATTACGGTAAAACCCTGTATTTATTGTATTTTAATTAACAATGTAATAATTACAAATTATAAAAATAAAATAACACACTATCCATCTCCATTTTATTTTTGTTTATTGTTAAAGTTAAAGGATTATGAGTAAAGATAAAAGATATACAAACAATTTAATTAACGAAAGTAGCCCCTATTTACTTCAACACGCTCACAATCCTGTTAATTGGGAATCGTGGAATAAAAACACATTACAAAGAGCTTTTGATGAGGATAAAATGATTCTCATCAGTATAGGTTATTCCAGCTGCCATTGGTGCCACGTAATGGAAAAAGAAAGTTTTGAAAACGAAACATTGGCTCAGCTAATGAACGATTTTTTTATTTGTATTAAAATTGATCGGGAAGAGAGACCTGATATAGATTTGCTCTACATGCAAGCTATTCAATTAATGGGTCAGAATGGTGGTTGGCCACTAAATTGCTTTTGTCTCCCCGATACCAGACCTATTTATGGTGGAACTTATTTTAGACCCGAACAATGGCGAAATGTATTAATTAGTTTGATTGACCTCAAGAACAAGGAAAGGGATCGATTAATTGAGTATGCTGATAAACTTGAAAAAGGAATTAAGCAATTAAGCGAATTACCAGTTTTAAATGAAAATAAACAATGGAACAAAGAGGAATATAGCTCTGCAGTAATCGAATGGGTAAAAACTTGTGATTTTATAGATGGTGGGCCCAATTATGCACCCAAGTTCCCGATGCCGGTAAATTATGCTTTCTTATTAAATTATGGTTGTTCAACTAAAGATAATTCGATACTTAATTTTGTTAAACTAACTCTCGATAAAATGTGCAGAGGGGGAATTTATGATCAAATTGGAGGAGGGTTTTCGAGGTATAGCGTTGATGGATATTGGAAAATACCCCATTTTGAAAAAATGTTATACGATAATGCTCAACTCATTGAATTATACAGCAAAGGGTACCGTCTTTTTAAAAGTGAAGAATACAAAAATACAGTTTATCAAACCATAGAATTTTTAGAAAGTGACCTAAAATCTGAAAATGGTCTATTTTATTCGGCCTTGGATGCTGATTCGGAGGGAGTAGAAGGGAAATACTATACTTGGACTTTAGATGAATTAAAGGAAATAACAAAATCAGACTTTAACTTTCTTCAATTGCTTTACAATAAAGACCATATTGGTTTTTGGGAGAATGACTTATATGTATTAATGCGCAAACAAAATTTAAATGAAATAGCAGCAGAACTAAATCTGGATATCAACCAACTAAATATAAAAGTATCGGAGATTAATCAAAAACTATTATTTCACCGAAATAAACGCATAAAGCCTGGCCTAGATCACAAGTGTTTATTAAGCTGGAATGCCCTGCTGGTAAATGGTTTAATAGAAGCATATATTTCATTTAAAGACGAAAATTTATTAAGAAAAGCAGAAAACTTAATTGAATCGATTTCAATTCATTTCTTGATAGGAAATGAGTTTTTTAGGGTAAACACAAACAACACAATCAGTACAAAAGCCTTTTGCGAAGACTATAGCATACTAACCAATGCTTATATAAATTTGTATCTGGCTACATCCGATACAAAATATATTAAAAAAGCAATAGACCTGCAGAAGCTGACAGATCAATTGTTTTTAAATACCGAAAGTGGATTTTATAATTTTAATCCTATAAAACAAATAGAATTAATAGCGAATAAGGCAGATACCAATGACAATGTAATTCCATCAAGCAATGCATTTTGCGCATTAAATAATTTTTTTCTGTATAAAATTACTGGTGACAATTTATACTATAATCGTTACCTAAAAATAATAAAACATGTATTTCCCTATTTTATAGAACAACCGGCTGGATATGCCCTTTTTGGAAAAATTATTGGATTTGAATTATTGGGTTTTAAAGAAATTGTAATAGCTGGTCCGCAATCATCGGAATATTTTCACCAACTCCATGAAAACTACCATGCTAATTGCTTAATTACACATACTAACAATTCAACTGAATATCTTTTCAAATCGCGCCTGCCAATTAACGAAACTTTAATTTACGTTTGTGAAAATAATACCTGTAAACAATCTACTAAAAATATCAAAGAGGCACTTGAAATTATTTAAAATTATTTTTTGTTTGTTGATACTATTTTTGAACCTGAATTTTACTAAAGGTCAGGTTATAGATTTAGGCTGGAATGATTATTCAATAGGAAATCCCAATTTTAAACCAGAATACATTAAGAATAACAATATCAAAGAAATAAAGATTACCTATCAGTTCAAGCCCCTAAATGAAAGAATTTTTGATAAAGGTATTTGCCAAAAAACTATTTACAACAAAGAGGGTTATCCTGAAAAAACGATTACAACTATTAAATCTCCTAATCAAAAAACAGAGTCGCTGTTTACCTGGTATATATATGCTAAACCTAATATAATAAGGGTAAAAAGAACATTAGACAAAAACGGCTATTACAGCGAATACTTTGAACACGATCCAGCTGGATATCTAACCAAACATAGTAAAGTTAAAGAGCAAAACCTTAATGAAAACCCTTTATTTTTTAAGCCCGGATATCAGGAAGTAAAATGGGCAGAAAGTTATAAATATGAATTTTTTGGAAGAGAAAGTTACAAACGGACTTGTATTAACGACATTAACCAACCCTACAAACAACAAGTATTTTCTTTAAATAGCATGGGATTTAAAAAGGCTGTTTATACCACTTTTATTATTACTACTACTGGAAGTGATGAAGAAATTAAATATAACGAATTGGGTCAAATTTTAGAAAAAAAATATTTTGCTAATACTGGAAATTACTTCTCTGAAAGCTACCAGTATGAATACAAGAATAATCAACTTGACAAAGAATATTATTTTCTGAATAGCAAACAAAATTATGAACGTTTTTACTTTTATAACGAAAAAGGCTTACTCGAAAGTGATCTAAAAAAACTTCCGGATGCTAATATGGATATTGCTAAATATGAGTACAGCTTTTATTAGTTAAGAAGGTTTAAAAGGTTTGGAAGGTTTTGAAGGTTTGGAAGGTTTGGAAGGTTTAGAAGGTTTAGAAGGTTTAGAAGGTTTAGAAGGTTTAGAAGGTTTAGAAGGTTTGGAAGGTTTGGAAGGTTTGGAAATTCTTAATTCACAAATGCGCAAAACCATAAACAGTAACCTCTAAAAATTGTCTTTTCCATTTCTCCAATCAAAAATGTATATTTGCAGTGCTTTTGGTTTTTACCTCTGGTAAAATTAAAAGGGAATTGGGTGTAAATCCCAAACAGTACCCGCTGCTGTAAGGATCGTTAAGCGTTATCGAATGCCACTGTTAAAACGGGAAGGCGATAACAGGGTCCAAGTCAGAATACCTGCCTCAAGCAAAACAGAATCAACGCTTTCGGGAATAAAAGCTGAGAATTATAAGGTCTTGCCTTTTTTCTCTACCCATTACGTTGGTTTAATTAATTAATTAAAAAAATTAAACCAAATGAAAAAAAATTTACTTTCTATCATTGCATTTGCGACCAGTGTTTTGTCTGGAAAAGCACAAATTACCGAGGGTTTTGACAGAATTCCTATAGACTCTAATTCCTATATAATTGGCACAAACTATGCTGACACACTATATAACGGCATTTCCTCCATTACAAGCGATTATGACACCGCCTGGCAATACTGGAGCGGAGGATTCGCGTTAAGCAATGTAAAAGACAGCTCAACTTCTGGTTTTGGCAATTTATATGGTTGCAAAGGATACAAAGGTTATGGCGAATCGCCGGTTTACTTAGTTGGGCAAAATTATTCTAGTATTAAATACAGAAAAAATCAAGAGGATAATTACATTAATAAATTAAAAGGTTTATACGTGAATAACTCAACATACGCATACAATAGCATGAAAAATGGCGATCAGTTTGCCAAAAAATTTGGTGGCGTTAATGGAAGTGATCCTGACTATTTTATTCTAACTATTAAAGGAAAAATAAATGGAAGTGAAATAAACGATTCTGTTAATTTCTACCTGGCTGATTATAGATTTTCAAACAACTCAGAAGACTACATAATAAAAGACTGGAAATGGATAGACTTAAGCACACTTTCAAATGCTGATGAGATTTCATTTTCACTAACTTCTTCTGACATTGGCGCTTTTGGCATGAATACACCTGCTTTCTTTTGTATAGATCAGCTTGTTTATGAAGACTATCAAGAGCCTATACAAAATGAAAATACATTTGACGATAAATTCACAAATTCAGATTCCGTAGCTAATCGTTTTGATGCAGGATATTTCTATAGCGACCTTATTAAATTTCGAAACAGCTATGATACTATATTTAACTATTGGAGTGGTGGTTGGGCAATAAGCAGCATGCAAGATTCTATAACAGCAGGTTATACTAATTTATTTAGCACTATTACAGGAAAGGGCTATTTATCTTCCACATATGGAGTTGGTCAAAACAATTCTGAATTATCATACAATCAAGGAAGTTTATTAGGTTTTTATATTACCAATAGCACATATGCCTATCATTCAATGCTTAATGGTGATCAGTTTGCAAAAAAATTCGGAGGATTAAGCGGTAATGATCCTGATTATTTTAAATTATATATAGTTGGCACAGAAATAGGGAACAACAATAGAAAAGATACGGTAGAAGTATATCTTGCAGATTATAGATTTTATAATAATGAACAGGATTACATACTCAAAAAATGGGAATGGGTTGACTTATCAAAATTTAGCACCTACTTTGGAGTTAATATTCTATTTTATTTTGAAAGCTCTGATACCGGTTCATTTGGAATTAATACTCCCATGTTTTTCTGCACCGATCATTTTCTTCACTCCTATGCAGGTATTTCTTCTTTAAATTCTAAATTTAATAGTAACATTTCCTTATTCCCAAACCCTTCTTCAGGAATAGTTAACATTAGATCTGCAGATGAGATAATAAATACTGAAGTATTATCCATTGAAGGGCGATTAATTCAGAAATTCGGAAATACCAAGAGCCTGGATTTAACTAATTACAATCCGGGGGCTTATTTAATTAAGATTGAAACCGTGAATGGAATAAACACAAGCAGGATTGTTAAACATTAAAACAAAGCTGATTAACAATAATTTTATCTGTGAATCTTTTTACTAAAATCATATCTATAACAAGGCTTCGATATGTAAGCCTGATAATTTTTTGTCACTCTGAGCTTCACGAAAAGAAGACAAAAAAGCTTAATCTTAAAAAATGCTAAGAATTCTTACATACTTTTTGTTTTTAATTAGCTCAAGTTCCGTCTTAGCACAATTTTCTCCTCCTGCCGGAACTATTGGTAGCACAGCCATTCATAAAGATAGCAGCGTATTTGTAGACTGGGCAAAAACCTGTGTTTTAAAAAGGGGCTTTAAAAACATTAGTAAAACTGATAGCGGCTTTGCAAGTGTTGGGAACGAGCTTAGCGCATTAGATAAAGCTGGAGATGCCAATTTTGTTAGTTTAGGCGATGGAGGCTCTGCAATTCTTAGCTTTTCATCACCTGTGTATAACGGTCTGGGTTATGATTTTGCCGTATTTGAAAATTCTTTCGATGGGTTATTTTTGGAGCTTGCCCACGTTGAAGTAAGTAGTGATGGTCAGAATTTTTATCGTTTTAAATCCACTTCCAACACCGACACCTCTTCTCAAGTAAATTCATTTGGATTACTCGACGCAACAAAAATTAATAACCTAGCAGGCAAGTATAAAGCCAATTACGGTACTCCATTTGATTTAGATGAGCTCTCGGGAATTAGTGGACTTGACATCATGAATATTACCCACATTAAAATCATAGATGTTGTTGGAAGCATTAATCCACTCTATTGCAGCAGAGACGGACTTGGCCGTCCGATAAACGATCCGTGGCCCACCGAATTTGGATCGGGTGGATTTGATCTTGATGGTGTTGGAATTATTTATAGCATTGGAAATTCCATTAATGAAGAAATAAAAAACCAAATAAGCATTTATCCTACTAATCTTCATAAATACAGAACTATACATGTTACTGAAAACTTAATAGAAGAAATTATTATTACAGATATCACAGGTAAATCAACACCTTGTTCTGTTGAAAATAAAGAAATAAAACTACCGAACACAATATCAAATGGACTTTTCACTCTGAAATTTATCCACCAAAACAACTTTTATACCTTTAAAATAATTATTACAGATTGAAGGCATTATTCGTTATAATTCTCCTTGCAAATTATTTTGATTGTCTTGCTCAAACTTCAGACACATTAAAAATTAAAACCGTAGAAATATTTGAGGAAAAAAACAGTTCTACTATTTTAATAAAGAAACGTGAAAATTTGAGCGAATTATTAAAAAATCAAAGTACGTTATTTATAAAAGATTATGGTCCCTGCATGTTAAGCACCATAACATTAAGAGGATTAGGCGCAAATCATACCAATGTTTTGTGGGAAGGAATTAATATACAAAATGCAATGTTGGGACTCAACGATTTATCTCTAATACCAACCAAATCTTTTTCTTCAATTAAAATACTAAATGGGAATAACAGTTATTTAAATTCAAATGGGGCGTTTGGCGGCAGTATTAATCTTGATTCATACGTACCAATGGGCTTTAAGATAACTCTGGGATCTCAATTCCATTCATACCAAAACCTTAACTCCTCCATATGTATTGAAAATATGCATAATAAATTTTGGTATCGATACACATACTTTAATTTAAGTGCCAAAAACAATTTTAATTACGCTACTAACTATTTTGGACCAAGGCAAGAGTTTATTCAAAATCATGCCTCGCAATATTTAAACGGACAAATAATCGAATTAGGCCGAATCATTAGCTCAAGCGCTTCTATTTCATTTAAAAACTGGATACAATATTCTAAGAGAGAGCTACCCTCCCCTATAGGAATCAAAAATAATAATGAGCTTCAGAACGACTTTAGCAATCGCTCCATATTAAAATATATCTATTCAAAAAAAAGATTATCCCTTGTAAATACTTCAGCTTATATCCACGAAAAAATAAACTATTACAATCCACTGGCAGCAGGAAATTCAGATACCTCATTAAACGCCAGTAACAGCATTAAAAACAATTTAAATTTAAGTTATTTTCTAAATCAATTTTTAATAATTAAGTCCGGTTTACAAAGCGAATTCAATAAAGGAGTAAGTGTTAATTATGTGAAGAGTAAGAATAATTCGGTACAGAATTATTTTTATTTTATGCCCCTATTTAATTATCGAAATATTAAAATAGCACCAACCTATAAATTAGCTCATTACTCAATTACACAAAAACTATATCATATCTATAATCTAAATGCAGAGTTTAACATCAATAATAAATTTATCACTACTCTTAATACGGGTAAAAATTATCGTTTTCCAACTTTAAACGATTTATACTGGAACCCCGGTGGAAATATTAATTTAATTCCGGAAAATGGGAATCTTAACGAGATACATTTTATGCTAAGTCCATTTAGTAAAAACTCTTCCTATTTGAAATATACTTTATATAACAATAAAATACAAAACTATATCCTCTGGCAACCCGGCCACCATGGATATTTTACCCCTCAAAACCTTAAAGAGATCTGGAGCAGAGGTTTTGAGTTAGAGGGATTAGCAGAGTTTAACATTCAAAAAATTAACATTAGTAATAGAAGTGTTTACGCATATACCAAGAGCACTAATTTAAGATCAAGCATACTAAATGATGAGAGTTTTGGCAGACAATTGATGTATACACCTATTTATAATGTTAAGAATATTTTTACTGTTCGCTACAAACAATTCGCTTTTTACAACGAGTATAGTTTATTGAGCTGGAGAGCTACCAGCTCGGATAACTATGATTATTTACCATGGTATAATTTATTTAACTTTGGTGCCAACTTCAATATAAATTTAAAGAACAATTTACTTGAAATTAATTTTGCCCTAAACAATGCATTAAATACGAGTTACGAAATCATAAAAAACAGGCCCATGCCCTTACGAAACTTTTCTATTTCATTAAATTATACCTTCACCAAATGAAATGGTTAATCTTCCTATTGTGGATTGCAGTATTGTCATGTAAAAAAGACAAACCACCTGTTAAACCCAATAAACCACAAATTCAATCCGACACCACAACCATGCGCGTTTTGGTTAGTAATGAGGGAACTTTTAATTATGCCAACTCTTCTGTATCTGTTGTAGACTTCAATACTAATACAGTTATAAACGACATCTATAAAGACAACAACAACTCTGCAAACCTCGGTGATATCTTACAATCGATAAGTTTTATTGGCAATTATGCCTATTTGGTTTTAAATAATTCGAACAAAATTGAAGTTGTAAATAAAATCGATTTTAAGCGAGTAACCAGTATAGTTAATTTAACAAGCCCTCGATTTATCTTACAAATTAATAACACAAAAGCTTATGTTAGTGATTTGTACGCAAATAAAATAACTATCCTTAATTTAGAAACCAATACGATTGCAGGCTATATTACATGCAAAGGATGGACAGAGAAGATGATCTTGCATAATAATTTGATCTATACAACTAATTATAACTCTGATTATCTGTACGTAATAAATCCAATCGCTGATGTGATTACAGACAGCATACTAATATCAAAAGGGGCAGAAAGCATAGTGTCAGATAAAAACAACAATCTTTGGATAGCATGCCAATCCGATCAATTTAACCAGTATTACGGTGCGCTATATTGCGTTAATCCTTTAACCAAACAAATTGTTTTTCAGTTTAAACCTAACAATTTTAATTTTAGCGTAAACGATTTAATTATAGATTCAAATAAAGAAAATCTTTATTTTACCAATAATGGTTTATATAAGCACAATATTAATCAGAACACATTTAATACTGCAAAATTTCTTGACTTTAAAGGAAGGAACATCTATGGGTTTAATATCAACTTTAGCAACAACACCCTTTATTTATGCGATGCTCGCGACTATGTGCAAAAGGGGCAGGTAATTAGGGTTAATTTAAACAATCTTACTTTTATAGATAGCTTAAATGTTGGAGTAAATCCAAACATGGTTTACTTTAACTAAATTAAATTAGGGCATAACCACGAGTTGAACGGTATGGCGACTTTTCACCTCTACAAGTAATTTTTTATCAATCATTACCCTATCTATAGTTTGCTGATCGTAATATCGGATGGTTATTAATTCTAATCCCGTATTATAAAGCACCTTAAATCGTTTTCGTATACTTTCAATTAAAGGGAGTATTTTTTTCTCATCATAATCTGTACACACCGAAAAACTAATAGCTGAATTCTGCATGGAGTTTATCTTAACTCCATGTTCAGAAAACGATTTAAAAATATCACTTAAGTTATGTTCAACAATAAATGAGAAATCTTTAGGTGATATAGTAATAAGAATTTGATTGATTTTAAAAATAAACGAGGGAATGTTTAATCCTTGAGAATTATTATCGATAACAGTACCAGGCTTTGAGGGATCAATAAACGATCTAACGTGTAAGGGAATATTTTTATTTTGTAGTGGTTTTATAGTTTTAGGATGCAAAATTGTAGCGCCGTAATAAGCCAACTCTATAGTATCCAGGTATGATAAATGTTCGAGCAATACAGTATCATCAAACCATTTAGGATCGGCGTTTAATACACCTGGAACATCTTTCCATACCGTCATGCTCTCTGCGTTAATACAATAAGCGATAATGGAGGCCGTATAATCAGAACCTTCCCTTCCCAAAGTGGTGGTATAGTTTTCATCATCGCAACCAATAAAGCCTTGCGTAATGATAATATTAGATTTATTAAAATTTTCTAAAGAAGCTTTCACCTTTAATTCCGTTTGTTCCCACTCTATTCCACCCTCACGGTATTTGCTATTGGTTTTGATTAAATCACGCGCGTCAATCCAGGTATTATTAAGGCCTATTGATTTTAAATACTCCGAAACAATTAAAGTGGAAACCAACTCTCCTAATGAAACAATCTGATCATACTTTTTATCGAAATTACTCCAATCAGAATCTTCAATTTCCCACTCTACGCTGGTAAAAAAATTATTGAAGGCGTTATTGAAATTTTCATTACCCGACAATCCTAATTCGTTAATTATAGATTCGTGTTTTTTTCTAATATCATTTAAACGTTCTAAAGCCCTTCCATCACCCAAAAAACATGAATTCACCAAATCTTCAAGGGCATTAGTAGTTTTTCCTATAGCCGAAATAATTATATATTTCTTATCCGCCTCATCCAATTTTAAAATAGATGCCACATTTTTTATAGATGCTGAATCTTTAACTGATGCTCCTCCAAATTTAAATACCTTCATAATAGTAGTTGAATAGTTTATTAGTTTAAAAGTTGTAGTTGATCATAGGATAGCTTGCAATTTATCCATTCATTATCAAAATTTGCATCCCATTTTTTATAGAAGTTAATGGCCGGTTCGTTCCATTCAAGAACTTGCCACTCTAATCGTTTTACCTTCATCTCTTTTGCAATAAGAGCCACTTTATTAAATAATTTATTGCCAATGCCGTGCTTTCTAAATTCTTCCTTCACTATTATATCTTCCAGAAAAACACATTTCCCTTTCCAAGTTGAGTATTTAATATAATACAAGGCAATTCCAATTACTTCACCGTTTATTTCTGCTACATAAAATTTAAAAATCGAATTAGCACCAAAGCCATCCTCCATTAAAACCGATTCGGTAACGGTAACCTCATCAGGAGCCTTCTCATATAGAGCGAGTTCCTTAATCAACCTCAACAAAGACGGAATATCCGTTTTTTCTCCATTTCTAATGATCACTTTTTCCATTCCCAAAATTAAACATATGATTCCTTATTTTACTATAATTTGTGAATAACAATTCGGCAAAATGTTCCTGGCTTATTAATCAATTAATATATTAGCAAATCTAAATTTTTTAAGATGAAAGCATATATTTTTCCGGGACAAGGCTCTCAATTTCCAGGCATGGGTAAAGATTTATACGAAAACTCCCCCCTTGCAAAAGAAATGTTTGAAAAAGCAAATGAAATATTAGGTTTTAGAATAACCGACATTATGTTTAACGGCACCGAAGAGGAGTTAAAGCAAACGAAAGTTACCCAACCCGCTATCTTCTTACATTCTGTTGTTTTGGCCGCTACTTTGGGTGATTCTTTTAAGCCCGAAATGGTTGCCGGACACTCACTCGGGGAATTTTCGGCATTAGTAGCCAATAAAACCTTAAATTTTGAAAGCGCTTTAAAATTAGTTTACCATAGGGCACTTGCCATGCAAAAAGCTTGCGAATTAAACCCCAGCACCATGGCAGCTATTTTAAATTTAGACGATAAAGTGGTTGAAGATATTTGCAATGAAATTACCACTGGTGGTAATACTGTTGTGGCTGCAAACTATAACTGCCCCGGACAATTGGTTATTTCCGGTTCAATCGAAGGCGTTAACATAGCTTGCGAGAAACTTAAAGCTGCCGGTGCAAAACGTGCCCTGGTTTTACCTGTTGGCGGGGCTTTTCACTCTCCTTTAATGGAACCGGCTCGCATTGAACTAGAAGCAGCTATTGATGCCACCACTTTCAACAATCCAATTTGTCCGGTTTACCAAAACGTAACGGCGTCTGCTGTATCGGACCCAAATGAAATAAAGAAAAACTTAATTGCACAATTAACCGCACCGGTAAAATGGACTCAAACCGTTGAAAAAATGATTGCCGATGGAGCATCTTCTTTTACCGAGGTGGGTCCGGGCAAAGTTCTACAAGGCTTGGTTAAAAAGGTAAATAAAGATATGGAAGCTGTTAGTGTTTAGAAATTACACCTACCGTTAACAGTTAAGTTTGTAGTTATAAGTCAATGTTTTTTGGGAAATAATTTACTGAACAATTGTTAAATTTTAACATAAAACAACTAAAAATAGATAATAAACTAGGCCCCCTATATTGTAATTTAGTACTGTAATCTTTATTATATGAAAGTTCCTTTTTCACCCCCTCGAATTGATCAAAAAATAATAGATGAAGTTACGGCTGCACTTACCAGTGGCTGGATAACTACTGGTCCACGCACTAAGGAATTCGAAAAACGATTAACTGCATATAACGGAAACAAATCTACACTTTGTTTAAATTCTGCTACAGCTGGCCTTGAACTCATTTTAAGGTGGTTTGGAGTAAAAGCTGGCGATGAAGTAATTTTACCTGCTTACACCTACTCTGCAACCGCAAATGTTGTAATGCACTGCGGAGCAACCCCGGTATTTGTAGATACTAATAAAACAGATTTTAATATTTCAGTTTCCGAAATAGAAAAAGCAATTACTCCTAAAACTAAAGTTATTATGCCTGTTGATTTTGCGGGCTTTCCATGTGATTACGATGCCATTAACCAGCTCGTTGATAAATATAAATCTGTTTTTGTACCCGAAACAGAAGAACAAAAATTATTAGGTAGAATTCTTATATTATCCGACGCTGCTCACTCAATTGGCGGTCTATACAAAGGAAAAAGAACCGGTTCGCTAACCGATGTAAGTGTGTTTTCATTTCATGCAGTAAAAAATTTAACTACTGCCGAAGGAGGAGCGATTGCATTTAATATGCCCGAACCTTTTGATAACGAAGAGCTATATAAAAAACTAAATATAAGCTCGTTACACGGCCAAAACAAAGACGCTCTTGCCAAAATGCAAAAAGGAAATTGGAAATATGATATTGTTGAGGCAGGTTATAAATGCAATATGACCGATATTTCTGCTGCAATTGGATTAATTGAGTTGGAACGATATGAAAACGATACTCTTGTAAAACGAAAAAATGTTTTTGAAAAATATGATAGTTTGCTCTCCAATCATCAATGGATAGAACTTCCTTTATGGAAAGATGCAAACCGTTGTACCAGCTACCATTTATATCCGATAAGAATAAAAAACATCAGCGAAGAACAACGTGATGCTATAATACAGGAAATCTTTAATCAGGATGTATCTGTAAACGTCCATTTTATACCTGTACCCAGATTAAGCTTTTATAATAGTTTGGGTTATAAAATTGAAAACTATCCTACTGCATTTGACAATTTCAAAAGAGAAATAACCTTGCCGGTTTTTTATACTATTACTGATGATCAGATACAGTTAGTAGCAGAGGCACTGGTTAATGCCTATAATAAAGTAATGAGATGATTTTATTTTATTTTCCTCCACACCTGAAATTAAGTAATCGGCCAAATTAGTCTAAACCCTTCTAATCATCTTAAATTGAAAAGAATATTTGACATAACGGCCTCTTTTATAGGTTTAATTATCGTTAGCCCTTTTTTTATTTTAATTGCCATTGCTATTATTACCGAATCAAAAGGTGGTATATTTTACAAACAAGTTAGAGTAGGCAAAAACAATTCTGATTTTAAGTTATTAAAATTTAGAACCATGAGACCTAATTCCGACAAACTGGGATTACTTACCGTTGGTGGCAGAGATCCACGCGTTACCCGTGTGGGATATTATTTAAGAAAATATAAGCTGGATGAATTACCTCAATTACTTAATGTTTTTTTGGGAGATATGAGTTTAGTGGGGCCACGGCCAGAAGTAAGAAAATACGTAGACTTATATAATCAAGAACAAAAAAAAGTACTCATGGTAAAGCCTGGTATTACCGATTACGCATCTATTTTATATTCTAACGAAAACGAATTGCTTGCAAAATCAGAAAATCCGGAAACACTTTATATTGAAGAAATAATGCCGCATAAATTAAAACTTAATATGGAATACATTAATAACCCCGGATTAATTACCGATTTTAAAATTATCCTAAAAACTGTTGCTAAAATTGTTGGATTAGGGAGTTGATATATTGTATTTGATTGTATGTATTCTTTGCTTTACTCATTTTAATTATTGCAAATCGTTATCATCAAAAATATTTAAGGTTTTAAACTCTGTATGTGGGTGATTTCAATTGTTTTAATACCAAATTATGCAATAAAAGTTTAACGAACTATTTCAAATTTAAAGCCTCCTTCTAGGATAACCGAGGTTACCAAGTTCTACTATCCGTTTAGTTTTTGCTATCCCTTTTAAAACGCAGCGAATGCAAGTCTTTTACTAAATTTTGAATATAAAATGCAAAAAAATGGGTTAAAATTATCCTCAACTATTATTAAAACTAACCTGTTAACTCTTTAAAGTGTAATAAGCACATTCGTTTTAATCGTTTTTTAATACTACCAAAATAAAACGTTTATATACAATAGAATACCTTTTAAATACGATTTGATTAAAAAATTATTTATTGAAAAAAACGGGTATTTTTTTTTGACTTTTCCTTTTGCTAAATTGGTTATATGATTAAATTATCTCGATTTTTTATCTTCTACTTGATAAATGAAACATGATTTTATATTTAAGTCCATTTCTTTTATAAACCTTAAATCATAATAAAACATGCAAATAATATCAAGACTTTCTTTAATTATAGGAATTTTAATTTTCCAAATCGCCTCCGCGCAAACAATTAAACCTGACGCCCGTGATGGGTTTATCTATTTTAAAATAAAGGACCATGTTACGTTTAAAATTATTTCTTATGAAGATAAAGTAGCCATGGATCAATTTTCATTCTTGTCTCATTTAATTGATGGGTACGGAATTAAAGAAATTAAAAGAACCTTATGGATGTCGGACGATGAGAAGTTAAGACGTACGTTCCTTATGGAATTTACATCTAAGGAAAAGGTTGATGAATTAATTAAGAAGATGGAAGATATTGATATTATAGAATACGCAGAAATAGCTCCTATTTTTAAATTAGCCTATGTTCCCAATGATCCATACTATAGTAAAACCAACAACTACCAAGGATATACCTTGCGTTGGAACTGGTATCTAAAAAAAATTAATGCAGAGCAAGCCTGGGATATTGGTAAAGGATCTGCCACTATAAAAGTTGCTATTGTAGATAATGCCGTTTTTACAACTCATCCCGATTTAAGCAGCAAAATATCTTCACAACGCGATGCCGCAGATGTTGACAATGATGCTAATCCTCCCGGAACAGGTACGGCTTCACAAGCTAATTACGAATGGAGCCATGGAACACATGTTGCGGGACTTGTTGGTGCAAACTCTAATAATAATGTTGGTATAGCATCTATTGGTCACGATGTTAGTATCATGGCTGTAAAAATTGCACGCAGTTCGGATGGACAATTAATAGCAGGTTATGAGGGAGTTACTTGGGCCGCTAATAATGGCGCTCATGTAATTAACATGTCTTGGGGTTCTGCTCAAAATTTAACTACTTTTCAAAACACCATAAATGCAGCTTATAACAAAGGTTGTGTTTTAGTTGCTGCAGCCGGTAACGATGGCCAAGAACAAACTTTTTATCCTGCTGGATATACCAATGTTATAGCGGTGGCATCAACGGATGGCAACGACAAAAAATCAAGTTTTTCTAACTACGGCGCTTTTATAGATGTTTGTGCTCCTGGAGGAAATGACTTACTTGGCAGTCAGGCATTTCTTCCGTTATTAAGTACAACCTTTACCAATTGCTGGGGACTACAGAACAGCTATGGGCTACCTAACACTACATCCTACTTTGCAGGCGAAAAATACGACGGAATGCAAGGTACATCAATGGCATCTCCTATAGTTGCCGGGTTGGCAGGGCTTATGCGCTCACTAAATCCAAACCTTACTAATGCTCAAATAAGAAATTGTATTGAATCTACTTGTACGAACATCTCCAGCTTAAATTCTACACTTACCGGTAAAATTGGTGCCGGTAGAATTAACGCTCAAGCTGCAATGCAGTGTGTGCAACAAACATTAGGAGGAAGTGCACCAGTTGCCGATTTTACAGCAAATGTTACCAGCATAAATACAGGTGGACAAGTTCAATTTACCGATCAAAGTACAAATACACCCACTTCTTGGCAATGGAGTGCAAATCCTTCGGTTGGTGTAAGTTTTAATACGGCCACAACAAAAAATCCAACCGCAACATTTGCAAATGCTGGCACATACTCTATTACACTAACAGCTGCAAATGCAAATGGGAATAATTCTGTTACCAAAACATCTTACATTATTGTTAGCAACAGTTCTTCGGGTTCAGCTCCCGTTGCCGCTTTTACAGCAAATGTTACCAGTATAAATACAGGTGGGCAAGTTCAATTCACCGATCAAAGTACTAATACACCCACATCTTGGCAATGGAGTGCAAATCCTTCGGTTGGTGTAACTTTTAATACAGCCACAACAAAAAATCCAACCGCAATATTTGCAAATGCTGGAACCTACTCTATTACACTAACAGCTACAAATGCAAATGGTAATAACTCTACAACTAAAACCAATTACATAGTTGTAAATAATGTAACATCAAATAATAATTGCGATACGTTAAGCAATATCACCACAACTGATACACTAGTGTTTTATGGTCCGGTTTTAGGTGGTTCTGCTACAGGCTATATCTCTGGTAATAATTCATACGGCGATAAGGCTAAGGCAGAATATTATGCCGCCTCCGGATTAAACGGACAACAAGTTACCGGTGCTGTTATACTTTTTTACAGAAATGCAGCAGGCTTAGGAACACGAAATGGAACAGGTAATGGAAAAGTAACAGTAGAAATGTTAAACAAAGCAACTTCTGGTAGTCCGGGAACCACAGTTTTAGCTACTAAAGATGTAAGTTTAAGTTCTATCATCTCCACTCCATCTGTAAACAATGTAAGTTTTGTAGGAAACCCATTAATCGCCTATCAACAAAATATAATAAAACCAGTAAAGGTTACTTTTAACACACCTGTAACGATAAATGGAGATTTCTTTATAAATGTAAAGCTTCCTACTTCAACCGGAGATACAGCCGTTATTTTTATGAATACCATCCGAAATACTAACGGATACAACACTTCATGGGAACAGTGGAGCGACAATTCGTGGGTTGCTTACAGTACCCCAAGTCCGGATGGTTGGGGCATTAGCACATCATTTGCTATTTTGCCTACTCTTTGTCCTGTTACAACCGGATTAAACACGAATACAGAATTAACCGAAAAAATAAATCTATTCCCAAATCCGGCGGGCCATCAATTATTTTTATACGCTGAAAACAGCCATTCTAAAGGAATTATAAAAATGATTGATATTCTCGGCAAAACTCTTTTACAACAAGAAGTAGAGGATATTGGCACTATGACAGAAATAAACACTGCAGAATTTAATTCGGGCACCTATTTTATTACTGTAACAACTGGAAATAAAACAATTAGCAAAAAATTAATTATTTCGCATTAATTTAGTTTTTATCCTTAGTTTTTAAAAACTGCTTTTCAATTAAGAAAAGCAGTTTTTTTTTAATCTCTATTCTTAAAAATCGTTTTTAAATTTAATTATTAACTAATTCATTTTTTTGCATAAAAAAAGGGAGATAAAAATCCCCCTCAATTATTTATTAAGATATCTTAATATTAAAATCTTTCTAAACCTGAAAAGAAAAAGTTTGCTTCAATAGAAGCATTTTCATCACTATCAGATCCATGAACGGCGTTTTCACCAATTGACTTTGCATATAACTTACGGATAGTTCCCTCTTCTGCATTTGCAGGATTAGTTGCGCCTATTAGTTTTCTAAAATCTTCAACGGCATTAGATTTTTCAAGAACGGCGGCTACAATGGGACCGTTGCTCATGTATGCAACCAATTCACCATAAAAAGGGCGTTCCTTGTGTACTTCATAAAATTTACCAGCAGTATCAGCCGACAAACGCGTATATTTCATCGCTACAATTCTGAAACCTGCTTTATTAATCATTGCTAAAATGTTACCGATATTGTTATCTGAAACAGCATCCGGTTTAATCATTGTAAAAGTTTTATTTCCTGCCATAAGATTTATATTGAGCTGCGAAATTAATAAAATAAAGCCATTTAAGGATGATTATAAACAAAAAAACCCCGCAAATGCGGGGTTTTAAATCTGAGAAAAGAGATTATTGAGCTTTTTTCTCTTCAGTTTTTGTAGATCCTGCTTTTGCTTCTTCTTTACCAGCGCAAGCTTTACCTTCTTTTTTAGCGCAACAAGCTTTCTTGTCTTTGTCACATTTTTTCTTGTCATCGCCAAAAGTTCCAGCTTGAGTTGAAGCTACGAATCCTAATACTGCTAATGCTAAAAATAATTTTTTCATGTTTTTATTGTTTTTCTTGGTTATCTGTATTCAAATATAGTAAAATATGTGACAAAAAAAAATCTTAGTATATATAACAAATGTTAAACTCTAACCTCTTGATTTGCATGAACTAAGGTACCAACACGTTCCCCATTTATTACTTTTTTAAGGTTTCCGGTTTTGTTCATATCAAAAACAATAATGGGTAGATTATTTTCATTACACAATGTAAATGCAGTTAAATCCATTACATTTAAGTTCTTTTCATAGGCTTCTGTAAAACTAATCATCTCGTATTTAACGGCATTTTTATCTTTTTCCGGATCTGCAGTATAAATTCCATCCACCCGAGTACCTTTTAAAATTACATCAGCTCCAATTTCAATAGCCCTTAAAGAAGCAGCCGAATCGGTTGTAAAATATGGATTACCGGTACCTGCCCCAAAAATTACCACCCTTCCTTTTTCTAAATGTCGAACTGCCCGTCTTTTAATAAAAGGTTCAGCTACTTCCTCCATTTTTATAGCGGTTTGAAGTCGCGTTTTTATTCCGATTTTTTCGCATGCAGCCTGAAGAGCCATAGAATTAATCACGGTTGCCAGCATTCCCATATGGTCGCCCTGAACACGGTCAATTCCACTTTCCTCGGCCTGAATCCCCCTAAAAATATTACCACCCCCGATTACAATAGCCACTTCAACTCCCAAATCTACTATACTTTTAATTTCATTAGCGTATTGAACGAGCATAGCGGGGTCTATACCATATACCTTTTTACCCATTAACGATTCGCCACTCAGTTTTAATAATATTCTTTTGTACTTCATTTATTTAATTTTAGAAACTATTTAAAGGAATCAAAAAAAAAGAGAGCTAAAAGCTCTCTTTTTATAAAAATTATCCTAATGCAATTCGTTTGAAAGCAACAATCTTGCGATCCTTGTCTCCTTCTTGCACATATTGAGCAACTGTTTTCTTATTATCCTTAATAAACTCCTGGTTGTTTAAAGTAGATTCTTTATAGAATTTATTTACTTTACCAATAGCGATTTTTTCTACCATTTCTTCAGGTTTACCTTCGGCGCGAACCTGATCTTTGGCAATTTCCAATTCGCGATCTAAAACATCCTGAGTAACATCATCCTTATCAAGTGCGATTGGAGCCATAGCTGCTGCTTGCATAGCCACATCTTTAGCCATGTTATCATCAGTAGCTTTATTAAAGGCCACAATAGTTGCAACACGATTACCAGGGTGGTTATAGGCCACTACAGATTCACCTGTAACAAGTCCATAAGAGCTGATTTCAATTTTCTCACCAATTTTTCCTACAGCATCCGTAACGTGATCCTGAATAGAACGACCATCAGCCATATTTAAAGCCAAAACTTGTTCTAAAGATTGAGCTTTGTTATTTAATGCAGTATCCAAAAAACTAGTTGCCAAAGTACCAAAATCAGCATTTTTAGCAACGAAATCCGTTTCACAGTTTAAAGATAAAACAACAGCTGTATTACCTGCAGTTTTAGCTATAACATATCCTTCTTTAGCATCGCGATCGCTGCGGTTAGCTGCAACCTTTTGTCCTTTTTTACGAAGGATATCAATTGCTTTTTCGAAGTCACCTTCAGCTTCGGTTAAAGCCTTTTTACAATCCATCATACCGGCACCGGTAATGGTTCTTAATTTATTTACGTCTGCTGCAGTTATCGCGATTGTAGACATGGAACTGATCAATTTAAATTATTTTTTTCTTTTTCTTTTTGCACCCTCTTCTTCTTCAGTAGAAACCAATTTACTGGCTTTTCCGGAAACTATTTTAGTTTCGGAACTAACTACTACTGCTTCACCTTCTTCTTTTTCTTCTGCCTCTTTATCTTTATCCAATTTTCTTTCAGCTAAACCTTCTTGAATCGCTGCGATAATAACATCCATGATAAGAGATACAGACTTAGTAGAATCATCATTAGCAGGGATAGGGAAATCGATTAAGTTCGGATCTGAATTAGTATCCACTATAGCGAATGTAGGGATATTTAAACGACGGGCCTCGGCAACAGCAATATGTTCTGTAGCAATATCTACAATGAACATAGCAGCAGGAAGGCGAGTCATATCCGCAATTGAACCAAACAAGCGGTTAAGTTTCTCGCGTTCGCGATTAATTGTTAACTTTTCTTTTTTAGAGATGATCTCAAAGGTACCATCCGTCTCCATTTTATCAAGAGTAGATAACTTTTTAATGGTTTTACGAATAGTAGCGAAGTTAGTTAACATACCACCCGGCCAACGTTCAGTTACAAATGGCATGTTGATGTTTTTTACTTTTTCGGCTACAATTTCTTTAGCTTGCTTTTTAGTGGCTACAAAAAGCACCTTTTTGCCAGATTTTGCGATTTGCTTTAAAGCATCAGCCGCTTCATCTAACTTTGCTAAAGTTTTGTTTAAATCTATAATATGAATACCATTTTTTTCCATAAAAATATACGGAGCCATATTGGGATTCCATTTTCTCTTTAGGTGGCCAAAGTGAACACCCGCTTCAAGTAAATCGTTGTAAGAAACTCTTGACATGTTTTGATTATTCTTTTTAAAAAATTAACGCTTGCTAAATTGAAATCTCTTTCTTGCTTTTTTCTGACCTGGTTTTTTACGTTCAACCATACGCGGATCACGAGTCATTAAACCTTCTACTTTTAATGAAGGCTTATTTTCAGCATCTACAATAACCAAGGCACGGCAAATACCCAAGCGAATAGCTTCTACCTGTCCATTGATCCCTCCACCATCAACATTAACTTTAACATCGAATTTACCTTCGTTTTTAGTTAAAGCAAATGGTTGGGTGATTTTGTATTGAAGAACACCCGTTGGGAAATATTCTTTGTAATCGCGGTTATTTACTGTAACCTTACCGTTACCTGGAGTTAAATAAACTCTCGCAACGGCTGTTTTTCTTCTTCCTAAAGCGTTAATAACTTCCATCTATATTATTTGATATCATTTAAATTTAAAACCTTTGGCTGTTGAGCCTCATGTGGGTGTGCTGTTCCAGCATAAACATATAAGTTCCCTTGTAATTTACGACCCAAACGTCCCTTTGGCAACATACCTTTAACCGCATATTCAACTATACGCTCTGGGTGTGTGTTTAATAATAGTTTTGGGCTTGCAAAACGTTGCCCTCCGGGATATCCGGTATGACGAACGTATTGTTTTTCTTCCGCTTTATTTCCGGTAAATTTAACTTTATCAGCATTTATAACAATTACGTTATCACCGCAATCAATATTGGGGGTAAAATAGGTTTTGTTTTTACCACGAATAATTTTTGCGATTGCAGATGCTAAACGGCCAACTACCTGATTTTCGGCATCAATCACAAACCACTGCTTCTTAACGTTAGCAACGCTTGTAGAGATCGTTTTGTAACTTAAAGTATCCACTTTCTTCTTCTTTTTTAGTCTAACTAATTATACACTTCTCCCATTATGGGGTTGCAAATGTATAACTTTTTTCTTTTCTGCAAAAATTTTTGAGTGAAGAATTTCAAAAAATCATTGTTAATTTGATAAAAGTAGCCCATTTTAAGACCAATTGACTCTATACAAGCCTATTTTATTTTCTAATTCAAGATTTCTGTATGAAATTTATTTTTTGCTGAAAATTGAGAGTTGAGAGCTGGGAGTTGTGATTTAATTTTTTGAACAGAACGAGAATCTTTTAAAAATTTAAGTTTTTAATTGAAACACTGCTCCAAACTCAGTTCAAATAAAAAAGCCTTGGTTTATCCATATATTTTAAACAGAATATTAACTTTTTCTGAAACTTTAAATTACACAAAGATGATTTTTTTAAAAATATTTAGCTGCTTATAGGGTTTATTTTAGGTAATTTTGAAACAATGGAAGAAGAAAAAAAGAATTATTTAAAGTCTAATATTATGGGTAAAGGGCGAAAGTCTTTTCCGGATAATACGTTTGATAATGCAAAAATGCCTCCTCAAGCAGTGGAACTGGAAGAAGCCGTATTAGGTGCCTTAATGCTGGAAAAAAATGCTTTAACTGTTGTTGCTGACATTTTAACGTTTGAGTGTTTTTATAAAGAAAATCATAAAATAATTTTTGAAGCTATTCAAAATTTATCCAGTCGATCGGAGGTAGTAGATATACTAACCGTTACTAATGAACTTAAACGAATTGGAAAACTTGAATTAGCCGGTGGCCCCCATGCCGTTGCACAGTTAACCGGAAGGGTTGCCTCCGGTGCCAATATTGAATTTCACGCGCGAATTGTTTTGCAAAAACATATTCAACGCGAATTAATCCGAATTTCTGCAGACACTTTAAGAGATGCTTACGAAGAAACAACTGATGTATTTGATCTTTTAGATGCGGCTGAGCAAAAACTTTTTCAGGTTAGTAATGGAAACATTCGTAAAAACTATGAATCCATGCCCAGCTTAATTGCCCGAGCTGTAAAAAAGGTTGAAATGGCTGCTCAAAATGTTTCAGGTATTACCGGAGTACCATCGGGTTTTATGGCTTTAGATAAACTCACTTCGGGATGGCAAAATTCCGATTTGTTAATATTAGCTGCTCGTCCTGCCATGGGGAAAACGGCATTTGTGCTCTCTATTGCCCGGAATGCGGCTGTTGATTTTAAACAACCGGTTGCTGTATTTTCTTTAGAGATGGCTGCAGAGCAATTGGTGGCCCGATTAATTTCTAGTGAAACCGGTATTAATGCCGAAAAGTTAAAAAAAGGGAACCTTGAAAAATACGAATGGGAGCAACTTCATGCAAAAATTACGGCATTAGAAAATGCACCTATCTATATTGACGACACGGCGGGTTTATCCATTTTTGAATTAAGAACAAAAGCAAGGCGATTAAAAAGCGAAAAAGGAATATCGATGATTGTAATCGATTATTTGCAATTAATGACAGCAGGAGGCGAACACAAAGGAAATAGAGAGCAGGAGATTTCTGCTATATCGCGATCGCTTAAATCGATTGCAAAAGAACTTAATGTTCCTATTATCGCCTTGTCTCAATTAAGCAGAAGTGTTGAAACTCGCGGCGGTTCTAAAAAACCCATGTTGTCCGACTTACGCGAATCGGGTGCTATTGAGCAAGATGCAGATATGGTTATGTTCATTTATCGACCTGAATATTATGGCCTAACTGAAGACGAATCCGGAATGCCCACTTTAGGAAGAGCAGACATTATTATTGCCAAACACCGAAGCGGAGCTGTTGGCGAAGTGCCCCTCCGTTTTATTAACCAACAAGCCAAATTTACCGATTGGGATAATTTTGAGCCTTTAGATGGTGGAAATTACCAATACAATGCCATGCCTCAGGCAAATGATTTTGACAATCAAAATAATGCCGGAGGCTATGTAACCAAAACAATACAAAGTAGATTTGATGACTTTACAGGTAGTGGTGATGAAGCGCCTTTTTAATAAAATTAGTATCCTTGTTGTTTTATTATGCATTCATAGTATTGCAACTGCCACTCATTTGCTGATACCAATGGATGAAACACAAAAAAATCATCTAAAGGCATACGGAATAGCATACTGGACGCTAAAGAACGAAGTTGAAATTCAATGGCTACTGAATTATCGCGGTGGAAGTTTTTTGATTAAATACCTGAAACCTCTGGAAAGTGAATGCAACATTAGAGGTGTATCCTATGAAATTATTGCAGATGCTCAGGCCGGACAGATCTTAAATGAAATTTCCGATCCGGAGGTAAATATGGAGAGCGTTAAACTTGAAAAAGCTCCGAAAGTGGCGGTATATTCTCCCAAGAATAAATTGCCTTGGGATGATGCGGTTACACTTGTAATGACTTACGCTGAGATTCCGTATGATGTTATTTATGACGAAGAAATAATTGCGGGTAAACTTCCTTTGTACGACTGGCTTCATTTACACCACGAAGATTTTACCGGACAATACGGTAAATTTTGGAGTGCATACAAAAATGCAGCCTGGTATCAAGAGCAGGAAAGAACGATGGAAGCTATGGCCAAAACGTTAGGATTTAAAAAAGTATCGGAATTGAAGCTTGGAGTTGCTAAAAAAATTAGAGATTTTACTTCGGGGGGCGGTTTCCTTTTTACCATGTGTAGCGGAACCGACAGTTACGATATTGCCCTTGCAGCAGATGGTGTAGATATTTGCGGACCGATGTTTGATGGTGATGCCGCAGATCCTCAAGCTCAACAAAAATTAAACTTCAATAATTGTTTTGCCTTCAAAGATTTTAAACTTTCTACAAATCCATACGAATATGAGTTTTCCAACATTGATGTACCCCCTATGCGAACAGTTCCCAAAGAAAAAGATGTTTTTAGTCTGTTTGAATTTTCAGCCAAATGGGATATAGTTCCAACTATGCTTTGCCAAAATCACGAACAAATTGTAAAAGGATTTATGGGACAAACCACTGCATTTAACAAAAATGTAATCAAGCCCAATGTTATTATTATGGGCGAGAATAAAGCTGCGAATGAAGCCAAATACATTCACGGAGATTACGGAAAAGGCACCTGGACCTTTTATGGTGGTCACGATCCGGAAGATTACCAGCATAAAGTTGGCGATCCGGCTACGGATTTAAATCTTCATCCGAACTCTCCCGGATACAGATTAATATTAAATAATGTGTTATTTCCTGCGGCTAAGAAAAAGCCACAAAAGACTTAAAAGAAGATAAAGCCTTAATCGAAAACCAAAAAGTCGATTATGTTTTTGGTTTGAGCATCCCAGGTATAATTCTGCACCACTTTATTTTGAAAAGATAACCCCATTGCTTTGCTTTCTGAGGGATTTTCCAGCAAATAGTTCAAAGCCTTCTCCAGTTCTAATACATTATCGGAAACTAGCAATCCATCTTTATTAGGTTCCATAACATCGCGCATCGGAACATTATCCGGAGCGATAATGGGAACACCCATCCAACCATATTCGAAAATTTTTACAGGAGAACCATACCAGTTGGATGTAGCCATAACTCCAATATCAAAAGTCTTTATATAGTTCATTATAAGCGCATTTGGAATATTTCCAGTAAACGTATAGGTGCTTTCGAGTAAAATTTCTTTAGCTAAATTTTCTATTGATTCGCGAATTGCACCATCTCCAATAATTAATAAATGAGTATTGGGATGTATCTTATTTACTGCTGCAAAAGCCTTAACTAATTTATCTACACCATGATAAGGTAAAATACTTCCAACAAAACCAATTATTTTAGATTGAGGGGAGATACTATTTTTTATTTCAATTATACGCTCGATAGAGGGTTTACTGCGATCGGGATTAATCGCATTAGGAGTAACCAAAATATTTTTTTTGCACTTATAAAAATTAATAAGGTAATGCTTTAAAGCAGAAGAAACCGTAACAATCTGACTGGTGTTTTGCAATTTATTTCTTTCTTTCATAAAGCCAATAAAGCGAAGTAAATCGGGTCCTTCAAAATGACTCATTTCTTCCACTACAGGACTATTAACCTCAAGTACATGTTTAATCTTATAACGTTTGGCTACTTTTACACCGCTATCCTGAATATACTCCCCCCGCTCGTAAATAAGATCAGGTTTTAATTCAATTATTGCTTTTTCAAGCAATTTACCAGCCTTTCTATCGTGCATTAACAACTGAATATCTTTTAGGGCATTCCAAATGAATAAGGGAAGTAAGCGCTTTATTAATGATTTTTTTCCAGCCTTTTTATACAGTATTTCGGTATTAAGAGAAACTTTATTCTCATCTACGCCTCCCATTATTACTGGAAAAACTTCGTGACCTAATTTACGAAAAGCATTGATGGTTTCGCGCTGATGAACGCTATAGCCAACAGTACTTACAATATCGTGAGTGGGATGAGGAGAATAATATAAGATGCGAAACGAATTCAATTAGTAAAGAATAATTCGAATTGAGAAAATAAAGTGCTAAGGATTTAAATTGTTGGTTAGCTTGTTCGCTTTTAAGATATCCGCCAACATCACTCTGCCACCGGGAACATTAATAGTATCTTTTGCAAAAGTATCCGGAATCCTTTCATCATTTAACAACATATCAATCCATTTATGAAAATAAAGAGGAACATCTTCATTAGATTTAAGCTGCATTAAAAAACCTTTGTCATTAAATCCCATTCGCTGCATAAATGCAAATACTGTTTGAATAGAATAATCATTTACCTCAGCACCTATTTGAGATCGCGTAGGAGCAAAATATTCATCTTCCGGAATGGCATAAAACTTTCCGTTTTGCGGATAAAACTGATACGTTTCGCGTGCAGCAATTCCCACATTTTTATCGAGACCTAATAAGTAAATTATTTTTCGTAAAGGTGTTTTAAAGAACTTAAAAACAGGATTAGAACGTAAAGAATCGGTTTTCCTTTTTTTATCGGGGCTCCAAATCACTAAAGTAGCCGACAGAGAAGTAGGATTGATCACCACATGAGGTTCCCATGCATCAACCGTATGAAGAGGTTTTTGTTGTTGCGTAAAATGAGTTCTTATTTTTAAATTAACCTCTTTAGTTTGAGGATTAATTGTGAAATCCTTTTCAAACAACATCGTTTCGTAACCCGAACCAAAGGCCGCGTATGTAGTAATAAGGTAATTATTATGATGATGAATAGCGGAAGCCATCACATTAGGTTCGTATGATTGGAGTGGAACAAATAAATGCGCCTTCACATAAAAATCATCGTTTTCATATACATAAAAGAACGGGATATCGTACATGGACCAAGCGCGGTTTAAGTATCCTTTATCGCTTAAGTTTTGTTTAAAAACTTCAAACCAAAATTCCTTTTCATTCGCCATTTTTACTAAAACTTCCCCTGCTTTTTGATGGAAATCAAATCGGTTTAAGATGGAATGGTTAAGTTGATTTAAGGTGGATATATATTTATCAGTAAGGTGCATGATTATAATATTAAAAAAATGCGAAAGAGCATTAATTTGGAAATTTAACTTTTTTATTGTCCATTATAACATTTAAATCATCTACGAATTTTTGAGTTACACGGGGAAAACTATATTTCTTAACATCAAAAAAATCTTTTTCGAATGGAACATTTCCACTTAAATATGGTGGTAATTCTGTTTCCATATTTTTAGGCAATATATGAACTCCGGCACGAGCATCTCTTATAAATTTAGCAACATCACCCTCCTCCCCAATATATAATATAGGTGTACCCGTATACATAATCTCAAAAAATTTAGTAGAAATAAGGTCTTTATCCGTTTCGGGATAAAATGCTAAATAGGCAGCAGATTTTCTGATTTCATCAAATAAAATATCTTCGGTAACAAGCGAAAATTTATTCAAATCACTTTTATCAAACAATTCATCTAACAATGGATAAAAAGAGCTAGTATAGATTTTCCATTTAAAACCGGAATTAGGATTTTTGCTTACAATACCAGCTAGAGTTTTTAAATAATTTTCAATACCACTATACAAAGTACCACCATAAATAAAACCTTCTCGCTTAACATCAACTTTAGAAAAGGAAAACTTATCTGGATCATATGCATGAGGGAGAAGATAAAATTTTGAAGAAAAAGAATTATACTTATACTTTAAAACATCAATCATATTTTGAGTAGGACAAGCAAAAACATCGCAATTTTCAACTGTAATTCTTTCTGATAATTGTTGAAATTTCATTTTGTTAGAATCTAAATTAGGAATGCCGTATAAACTACCCCAAGTCCATGGATCGCGCAAATCAGCTACATAAATAATTTCTTTATTTCTTTGTTTAAATAGCGCTCCATAAAACAATATAGAAAAAGGCCCACCACTGCATATTAGCACGTTAATAGGTTTATTCTGATGAACAGAATCCAATTCATTTAATAAAGACTTTTGCCATTTATAAGCTCTATCAAAAAAATTCTGAGAAGTAAACTTACTTAGTAATTGTGTGTATAGAAAATAAAGTATCTTCTCGAAAAAAGAATTAGTTAAACCACTTAACCAATTAGGGTATTTTTTTGGGAGTACCCTAACTTCGATACCTGAATAATGTTCATTATAGAAATGATTATGTTTATCATTTCCGGAACATATAATAGTAACCTCATGACCAAGCATTTTTAATTGCTTGCTAAACTTAGCCCAACGCCTCCCCCCTATTTCGTTAGACGGAGGAAAAGTATAAGAAACAATAGTAAAATGCATAAGATAAATTAATCCTTATAAAGCTTGGGAATTTTATTTACTATTTTTATCACACGATCAAAATCGAGACCCAATGTATCCAGATACCACCTGATGTTTTGATACCTAGGTCGGTTTTCATCTTCAATTAAAAGAAGTGCTTTATCTCTTGTTAACTGTCCTTCTCTTATTTGATTACTTCTAAAAGTATCATGCTCGGTGAAACCAGCAACTGTGTAATAAACATAATTATAAAAAGCGGCAGTTCCATCACCAATACGCCATGTAGTTGAAGTATCAGGTGCCAATTCCCAGCCATAATCATTAATTAAAGAAGAATTTACAATATCTTCATCCCAACGCCAATAATCAAATATATGATAATAATCTTTTTTCTCTGTAAAGCTTCTGTAGTATTCTCCGGAAAGAGTATCATATAAAGAAGGATTAAAATAACCCAAACTTTCAGTCATAGCCAGGAATCGCTTAAAGTGATAACGCAATTGTTTTAGCACTCCATTGCTGTATACCCTTTCTTCTTCGAAATCAGGCGGTATGCCTAAAAAACCAGTTTTAAAATGAGTAACCTCTAACGGATTAATACCCCATAAATTTAAATGGAGACCGGTTTGTTTTTTAACATCCTCCACATAACGAAAAAAATGTTTATCACCAGCGGTTAGCATTGCCATCATTCCTAAATGAGGAGATTTTAACCATGCCTCTAAATTCATTCGTATGTTTTTCCTTTTTTTAGAAATATCAGCCGCTACAATAATATTTTCCACACCAAGTTCAGCACACATTCTACTAATATTTCTTCGCCCTAAATCGGTTACCATACCCCAATCATAAGTATAGGTTACCGGTCGTAAATTTAATTCCTTAACAATTAAGTGTAATCCAAAACAACTATCTCGTCCACCAGAAAAAGGCACAATACATTCTAATCCATCTTTTTTACGATAAGGTTCCACTAGTTTAAACAATTCTTCCTTAGGTTTGGGAGTGTTTCTATTTTTATAATTTAGACAATAATTACAAACACCTTGTTCGTTAAACCTGATGTAGGGCATAGTTTCAGGCAATACACATTTGGTACAACGTTTTAAATTAGGTTTATTATATTGTAATAAAGACTCCTGAACCTTATCAAATTTAAATTCTGGTATTAAATTTTCAGTACGCTCCTTATAATCTTTCAGACTCCATTTCAAATTTTTCGGAATAGGAATATCAAGTATATGAGAAGCATTTATGATTTGACGTGTATTAAGGCAATTTAACTCGGACAAAGCATATTTTTCTGATGCAAAGTAAGTTGTATTGTTTTTTGAACCAATGTAAAGACTACCGTTATTAGATAACAAAATTAATTTTCCTAAGTCTTGTAAGATAATGGCACAGGAAACAATACCCTTACATTTTTTCAAAACAACTTCAGCCAAAGTATCAATTGAATTACCTTGATTTAAATGATGTAGTGCAATACCTGCTATGGCCTCTGAATCAATTTTAAAATTACGTTTTACCGATACATCACTCCATATTTCATTTTCGTTAACTATAATTCCATTATGCAACACCAAAATATTATCCCTTACAACGGGTTGATTATCGGAAAGACCATTGGTAATTAATCGGCTATGCCCCCACACAACATTTGATTGATAAGGGTTCGTTTTATTAAGAAGTTTATCAATATTAAAATCGGCACGAAAAATAGAATACTCATTGCCATTTAAATATATTAAACCACTGGAATCTTTACCTCGTTGCTGAGAATGTTTAACTAAAGACTTAAGATCTTTTTTTTCTATTTTATTTTGAGAAATAATTCCGAAAATGCCGCACATTATTATTTAATTATTAAAATATGGTAAGTAAAAATATTGCAATTTTATATTTAATTACTTAATAAATAATCATGATAAATTGAGGAAACAGAATGAGATTGTTTATTACTTAAAGAAATATTATTTTTTTTTGGTGTTTTTAAAATAAAATTCTCTAAAACATCAATTGAATCTATGTGTATTAAATAAGCACTATTAATAAAATGTAAAATAGTATTTGGAAAAGGTTCAAAAGTTATACACGGCACTTTAAACCAAGTTGACTCCAACGCCACAGTTGAACCATATACAATTGATAAGTCTGATATGGTAAGCTGGTCGTATAGGGTGGTCTTAGAATTATTTTGATTGTAATTTATTTCAATAAAATCATTCGAGATTGGTAATTGAAGATCACTCTTTTCAGCAGGATGTTTTCTGTATAAGAACAAAAATTTACCAGGATGTTGATTCAGTATTTTATCTATCAATTTTAATACAGAATTTTTTTCAGGCCTATCATCGTTTACAGAAAACAAAGAAATAATTACGGGATTGGGATTGACAGGAAGATTAAATGAATTCGAAAATTTGTGATTAACGGCATTATCAAATGATAAGTGACCAAAAGGTAATAGCTTTACACCCAAAGGCACTCCATTTTTATACATAAAGTCTTTCATAAATTCATCCCACACAAACCAACCGTTAATATTGAGTATTGTATCGTGCGCTTCTCCACTTTTAGCTCCGTTCATTGTATTATAAACTAATGTAGAGTTACCTAAAACTGATTTTAATAAAAGTAATTCAGGGATATTTTCGGCTTCGTTAATTACGATCTTAGTCAAGTTAAATTCCTTAATACCGGAATAAACATCAATAGCCTTTATGATGGTGGATCTATATCGTAAGAAGACATTTATTATTTCTAATTCAACAGCACTATAAAAAAATGGATTTATAAATTTAAAAGCTGTTTTAGTTTTGGATTTAGATAAACTACTTTTATAAATAAAATTATAGCCTGAAGTTGATATTTTTTTTTTATTGAATTCGTTCAAATTATTTTCAAGAATAAGCAAAATTTCATCTGCCTTAAACTTAGATAATAAATTTTCATATAAATTAAATATGAAATCGTTATTGATAATAAAACCTATCTTATAATTTTTTTTTAAATCTTGATTAGCTGCTAACCCTAATTCTGAATTTTCTTTTAATAAACTAATGGAGTTCCTAAACCACTTCAATAATTCCTTAACATAATTGGCTTTAAAATAGGGTTGACAGTACTCAATTTTATAATCCCCTTTTAGTTGTTCGATAGCGTAATAAAGACTACCTATTCTAAAATTGCTCCAGTATAATTCTTTTAAAAGCGCATTATAGGTGTCGTAACCATTAACATGAAAAATATCAGGAGATTTTTTGACAATTTTTTTTAAAACTGCATCTATGTATTGTAATGTTTTCCAAGTACCGGGTACACGGTATCCTGAAACATTAATCAGATTAATGGAATTGCTGCCCTCCTTATAATTTTCATATAAATCTTCATCTATTTCGTAATAGAAAATATCGGTTACTCCCCTATCGGAAAATTTTCGGAATAAACCCTGTGTTAATTTAAAAACTGCAGCAACCTTTTTCATCAATAAATCAAATCATGCCCAACGTAATCCATTGCCAAATAAAAAAACTATTGTCAATCTCTCCGTTAAAATATTTATTTAACTCCACTTGCGTTTGTTGCTTATCTAAAAATGAATATTTAGAAAAGCCTGTTTGAATTGTGTCTAATACCCAGTCTTTTAAATCGTGCTGAAGCCATTCGCGTTGTGGCGTTTGAATTGGTCGTTTAGGAGCTTCAACAATGGGTACATTTTTATACTTGCGAATAATTTCTCTTAAAATCCATTTCTTTTGTTCTCCTTTAATTTTATACTTTAAAGGAAGAGCAAAAGACAATTCAACTAAATGATGATCTAAAAATGGTTCCCTTAATTCAGTTGAATAAGCCATAGACATGCGATCGTTAAAACGCAAATCGCGGGGTAGCTTGGTATAAAAAATATCACGATACTGTAAATCCTTTATTTCATCGTTAAAGGGTTTTGGAAATGAGGGTTTATGTGCCAAAGACAAAAACTCACTATCTATACAATTAATCCGCACCGGAGAGGTATTTGTACCTTGCACCAAAGAGCCTGAATTATTGGTGTAATAATCGTAGCCTGCAATTTGTTCATCCATCCCCCCACCATCCAATAGAACTATATAATTTTTATTTCTTGCTGCCTCAAAAACTCGTGAATACGCCAAAGAAGCTATACCGGAATAAGGCTCGTCTTGCTTATCCTGCATAAACTTAGCAAGGGTTGGAATCTCGAGTGGATTAACCAAAACCTTTTCCCAATTTAACTGAGTGTCACCAATAATTTGATTTACCCAATCCAATTCATCGTATCGATTGTCGTTTGAATAAAAAGTAAAAGCGGAAGTATATTTAAAATCGAGTTGTTTTTGAATAAGAAGAAAAAGCAAAGTGGAATCGATTCCCCCACTTAAATTGAATCCAACATTTACATCGGCATGCAGTCGGTATTTAATGCTTTTAAGTAGCTTCTCTTCTAGCATTTCGCTTAATAGATCCTGATTATCCGGAATATTCAAACCATTTACATTTTCTTTAAAATGATACCACTTCTCTATATTGAGTTGATGATTGTGGTAAGTTAAAAAATGACCGGCAGGCAGCTGAAAAATGTTTTTCCAAAACGTATTATTTACATCGGCATAAACACCATAAGCCAGATAGGATGCCCAAACCGACTCCTCCATTTGTTTAGAAACTAAACCCGACGACCAAATAGCCTTAATTTCGCTTGAAAAAATAAAATGATCTGGATTAATGGAATAATGAAAAGGCTTTACTCCAAATCGATCGCGAGCTGCAAATAAGGTTTTAGTTTGCGTGTCCCAAATTGCAAACGAAAACATGCCTACCAAACGATTTAGGCAATTAGTTCCCCATTTGATAAATGAAGCGAGCAGAACCTCTGTGTCGCATTTTGTTTTAAAGGTATAAAACAAACTCAGTTCCTCTTTTAGCTCAAGATAATTATATATTTCACCATTAAATACAATATGATATCTGTTATCGCTTGATGGAAAAGGTTGGTTAGCATCATGGCTGAGGTCGATAATTGATAAACGATTATGACCTAGATAAATTCCATCACCAATATATTTACCGGTATAATCTGGACCACGGTGATGCTGGGAATTCAACATTCCATTAAGATTATTTTCTAAATCGGTTTTTTCAGAAACTATACCCGCAATTCCGCACATATTTTGATTTTAATTTCAAATTTAATTCCTGTTAATTAAATAAGTTTAAAGCTTTACTTAATTTATTGGCAATAAATATTTCGGTGTTAGCCATGGAAGTATAAGTAGCACCCCCAATATGTGGGGTTATTATTAAATTATTTGATGACTCGAGAGCTAAAAACGTATTTAAATTATTATGAGCATTATTCTCATTAGCCAATACATCCATTGCAACTCCTTTAAAAAAATTTTGTTTCAATTTATTTATTAAATCGGCTTCATCAACCAATTCACCTCTTGAGGTATTTACAAAATACTTCCCTTTCATTAAATCCAACTGCTTTTTTCCAATTACAAACGGGGCATTATCAGAATAACTAGCGGAGAGAATAATGGTATCTGAATTTTTAATAAGTGTATTGATATCACGCTGTATGGTTACTTTATTATTTTTGGATTGAACTCGGTTAATATCAAAAACCGAAATGCGTGCTCCCATATTTAACAGATACTTTGCGACAATTTTACCTACCCTACCATAACCAATAATACCAAAGGAATGATTATAAACTTCGTAACCTCTGTATAAATCTCTATTCCAGTTCTTATTGCTTTTGCTTAAAAAGGCATTTTTATAATTTCTAAAAAGGGCTAAAATTAAACCCAATGTATGTTCGGGAGTTGCACGTATATTTTTTAAAAATGCTTTTTCTCCTTTCAGTGAAACTATTTTAATATTTCTTTTCTTGCAAAATGGTTTATCGATATGATTTAAACCGGTTGTAGGTGAGCAGATGTACTTAAGCTTTGGTGCGACGTTTAATACTTCTTCATTTAGCATATAATTTAGTCGTACGAAAATAATTTCTTTATCTGCTAAAAATTTATTGAGGTTTTGTTTTTCGGGGTTAAATAGATTTACGCTACCTATTTTTTTAAGAATAGAAATGGCCTCGGAAGAGAAATTATTATGCTCTAAAATTCCTATTTGCATAGTGTATTTCTTAGTAATATTAAATCCTCCGGAGTGTCTAAATTAATTGAGGAAGATTTAGGCATTTCGAATAGCAAAGGATTATCAGAGATAATTAAACCTTTTCTTAAGAGAGACACGCTCGATAAATAAATAGAACCGTTGCGAACATAAACCGAACCATGATCCTGGCGCCTTACCCCTTTGTTATGAAGCTCATTTAAAGGTTTACCAATAGCTGAGTCGGCTGCTGTTAGTTTGTACATTACCAAATCATTTATGTACTCTTCCTTGTAAACGGAAATTAAACTTTCGACTGTATTTGAATTAAAAATTTCTATTGCTTTTTTTAGATCCTCAAATGAACGAAGCGGTGAGGTGGGTTGTAAGAGAAGAACAGCATCAAACACTTTATTCTGATTTTTTTCAAACCAATCTAAGGCATGAATAATGGCGTCGATTGTTTTGGAGTGATCTGCTGAAAATTCAGGAGGACGAAGAAAGGGAACTTCAGCACCTAATTTTATTGATAAGTCGGCAATATTTTGATAATCGGTTGAGACTAAAACCGTATTAACCAAATTATTTTCTTTAAGCGCCAAAGCAACATCAATAGAATATTTAATTAAGGGTTGTCCGCACACCTCAATTATATTTTTATTAGGAATTCCTTTAGATCCACCTCTGGCAGGAATTAAAACCAAAACATTAAAACTATTACTTGTCATCAAAAATAAAGTTTTGCAATAATTTCAAACCATTTTCACCACTTTTCTCCGGATGAAATTGAGTACCCATAATGTTATTTTTTTTAACCGAAGAAGTGAACGTAAAATCGTTTAAGGTAGTCTCAGTTAATATATGATCGGTATTTTCCGGACTAACAAAATACGAATGAACAAAATACATGTAGGTGGGATCCATTAAATTTTGTGACAAGAATTGACTACCGATTTTATCTTTAAATACAATTTGATGCCAATTTACATTGGGCACTTTAAAACCATGATGAGCAGGCAACTTCTTTACACTTCCTTCAATCAGGTTTAAACCTTCGGTGTATTTAATTTCCTCACTAAACGAAAAAAGCATTTGCATGCCCAAACAAATACCCAATATTTTTTGACTTCTTTTTTCAACCTCTTTTAATTCATCTATAAAACCTCTTTTCATCAACTCATTCATTCCATCCGGAAATGAACCCACACCGGGTAATATTATAAAAGGAAAATTTTTAACTAATTTATAATCGGAAACAACCACGGGTTTAGCTCCCACTTTTTCTATCCCCCTTAATATACTTAGCATATTACACATGCCATAATCTATTACCGCAATTTCTTTACTCATGGACGTACAAAAATATTTTTTGATTTTGCATACATTTTTACATCCGTTATGGTTGTGTTTTCATAATGAAGGGCTTTTGCAATTGCCACTGCATCGGCATTAGCGGAAACCACCCCATCTAAATCATCCACCTTAGAGAAGCCTCCACTGGCAATTACGGGTATTTTTACTGCTGAGGCCACTTTATTAATCAATTCAACATCCATTCCACGCATAAGGCCATCTTTATCTACCGAAGTAAGTAAAATTTCTCCAGCACCTAAACTTTCCAACTTTAATGCCCATTCTACAACTTCCAAGTCTGTTTTTTCTCTTGCAGAATCGAACCAAACTTCATGTTTACGATTAGAGCTATTATACTTAGCCTGAATAGAAGCGACTACACATTGAATACCGAAGCGATCGGCAATTTTGGATATAATTTCAGGTTCTTTTACGGCTTGCGTATTTATAGCAATTTTATCGGCTCCTGAACGTAGAATTTCAAAAGCATTTTCAACTGTTCTAATTCCACCGCCCACTGTTATGGGAATAAACACTCCTTTTGTGTATTGCTCGATTAAATCACTTAAATAATTTCTGCTGTATAAGCTGGCAACCGAATCAATATAAATAATTTCATCGGCACCCTGGTCGTAGTATTTCTGACAATAATCAAGTGGATTACCCGGTAAAAACCTCCATCCTTCCATATGAATTCCTTTTATTAGGCGGTTTCCTTTTACGTCTAATCTGGCAATAATTCTTTTTAGATTTTTGGTGCCGGACATCAACTTACTTTGTGTTTCAAGATCCAATTACCGTCTTTCTTTTCCCATAAATGAGGGGAACGAGCGGCATCAATAACTTCCCAATAACGTTCTTCACTTATTCCCAGGTAATCCAGTACATCTTGAAAATATTTCTTTGGAAATTCACCATCGTATTTGTTAATTAGTTCAACACCTTCTTCTCTTGTGATGAAACCATCGCGTATGTCTCTATTTACATCGTTCATGGCTCGTCCTTGTCCGAATTTAATAAACATGGTATAGTAATGCTGGCCATCAATACGATCGTCTAAGCTTGCAAACTTAGTATAAGTACCTTCACTTCTTCCATCCGGATTTGGTTTAAAATCCGAATGTTCCATCGCATAATAATAATTTTCTTGAGGAGACCAATTTTTATAGAAACTGTAAAAATGAACTTCAATGCCTGATTTTAAAATTTCATTTCGGTCGAGAGGTTTATACATCAGCATATCATGATCCTTAATGCCATACTGATGTAATTCTTTTAAATGCACACCACCAAAATACAAATCTTCGGTATCTGACTGTTTTGTAAAATGAGAGATGTCCATTTTAGGGTCTAAATTTTCATCAAATTTATTGTGCGCCTCAGCTTGATTTTCTCCATACATAATCAGTTGAACTCCATATTGCATAGCCACTCTGGGAGCTGCATTTTTTTGTCCGATTATAAATGGCTGAAATGGATTTACCAAATTTTCGAAAGCCAGTCGGGTTAATATCCTATGAACCTTACCATTGGGAGTAACTAAAATATTATCAAAGCCTGCATCGATCATACTTTGAAAATTTTGCCAGCCAATTTCGGTGTACATGTGAGGAGCCCATGTAACGGTTAGTGGATTCATTCCGTATACATATTTTAACTGATGAGCCACATAAAAACTATCCTTACCACCTGAAGAAGGAACAATTACATCATAAGTACCATCGTTTCTTCTGAATTTATCACATAATTTTTTTAATTGTTCTTCGCGGTCAGTCCAGTTAATTGTTTTTTTGTAATCGAACCATTTGCAGGTATCACAAACTCCATCCTCACCAAAACCAACAGTTTCGGTATCTTGAGATGATTTTTTAGAAAATTCGCGCTTGGTACTTGGTCTTTGATTAGATATACAACAACGTTTACAAAAAATTACTTTTTCGGGCAAACCATGAAGCACCTGTTTTTTTTCGTTATTCATTTTAAAAAATTATTTAATAAGAAATCGTTTTATTTGTTTTAGGATCACATTTACTTAAAATATCCGCTATACGTTTACCCGAGTTACCATCGCCGTATATTGGTGCACCAGGATATTTACCGTTTTTAAGTTGTGTTTCAATCGCTATAGATATACTTGTTGCATCATAGGATGCATCCATTACATTAGGGCCGCGCTCTCTCCTGTTTTGACGGCTTCCAATATTAACTACGGGCACTCCCAGGAAAGAACATTCCCGAATTCCAACACTGGAATTACCAATGAGACAAAGTGTATTATTAGAAACTTTTAAAAAATCGAGACCGTCCATATTCTTAAAAAATCGAATTTTAGCATTAGGATTAACTTCTCTAAAATTTCTGATACCACTGGAAGTTCCATCAGCTCCTGCATCAACATTTGGCCAAAACCAAAGGGTCTGAATATTGGTTTTATGAACAGCTTCCAAGGTTTGACTAACCTGAAAGAAAGCTTCCTTATGTTCGGTTGTTACAGGATGTTGCATTACCATTAAATATGGTTTAGCCAAATCAACCGGAAATCCAACTCCACCGTATTTTTGAATAGGATCAAAATCAATATCAGAAGAAAGCGAAACTTCTTTAGCAATATCTATTGAAGGGCAACCGGTAACAAAAACAGAGTCGGGATACTCCCCCATTTTTATCAATCGATTGTAGGCATCATCGGAAGCAACCAAATGCAAATCGGCCAATTTAGTAATGGAGTGACGAACCTTTTCATCGATACTTCCTGTAACCTCCCCCCCCTGAATATGGACAAGAGGAATATTCATGTAGGAGGCCGCAATGGCAGTAGCCATAGTTTCATAACGATCGGCCACGGTTACCACTAAATCGGGTTTTAAATTATCAAAAGCAGTAGCCAGTTCCAAAATACCTAAACCAGTGGTCTTAGCCATGGTAGCCGGACTGGTACCCTCTAAAACCATAAATACTTTTTCGTTTATCTTAAAGCCATCCTTTTCGATAAAATCCACCACAGAACCATATCTATCTAATAAGGCAGAGGCCGCAATTACCAGTTGCAATTGAAGACCGGGATGATTTTTAATTTCGGTTAAAGCTGTTTTAATACGGCTATAACTGGGCCTCGCGGTAATAACAACACAAACTTTTTTAATAGACATAAATTTTTATAAAGATAATATCAAAGTGAATTGAATGTAATAAAATAGAAAAAATTGAATGAGCGTTATATTATTCGATATCGCTATAATTAATAAATACTCCTTTGCTTAAGTTAGATCTATATTTTTTACCTACTATTTTTTCGAATTCTGCAGCCGGAATGCCTTTATCTCCAGGCTTTTTGGATTCTAAATGTTCCAGCAAAACATAATCGCCCAACTGCACATCCCTGTTAACGGCTAAAGATTTACCAAATATGATTTTATTGGAAGTATACTTTTCTGTATCATTTTTGTTAACGGGATTTTGAAGTGCCCGATCCAGAAACCGAACTCCTTCTACTAGTTGGCCCAATTGCTGCATATTAAGAGAAGATTTAGCATCAGGTCCAAACATTTCTTTATCAAATACTGCATGAACCTCAATTAAACTAGCACCCAAAGATACTGCAGCAAGCGAGGGATAAATCTCGCCCGAATGATCGGAAAGACCAACTGGAAGATTATAACGGGATTTTAATTCACTGATTACATTAATTCCCACCTGCTCGGCCGGCGTTGGATAAGCTGTGGTGCATTGAAAAACACTGAGTTGCGAAGTATGATCCTTCAAGAAATTAATAGCATAGTCTAATTCCTCGTAATTGCTCATACCGGAAGAAATTAAAACCGGTTTTTTAGTAGCGGCAATTTTAGAAAGCATGAGTTTATTAAGAATTTCGCCGGAAGCAATTTTATATCGGGTGGCACCTAATTTTTCGAGGTTATTTACTGCTTCTATTGAAAAGGGTGAGCAAAGAAAATTTATTTTTTTTTCATTACAGTGATTAATAATTTCCTGCCATTGATCAAAGGTAAACTCCATACGTTTCCAATAATCAAAACGAGTTTTATCGACATACGAAAAGTTTACTCTGAAGGGTTCAAAAGCAGAGCTTTCGGCATCTGCAATATGCATTTGAAATTTCACTGTATCAACACCGGCTTTGGCAACGGCGTCGATATATGAATGGAGAATACCTAAACTTCCATCATGGGCCTGAGCAATTTCAGCAATAATTTCTGTCATTTATACTTTTATAAAAATATTTGATTGACTCCTAAAATAACTATAAAGTTTATGTTTAACGAGGGTTGGCCTGTTCTTGTAAATTATTGATTTTGATTAATTGGGTTATAATAACTTGAGAAGAGTTGATGACACTTCAATTAAATTTTTAAATCAATTAATTTGATTGCAATAAAAAATAACACTATATCATATTATTCTTTCCAATTTTTAAATGGGACGCTGTCCCAAACCCTAGTCACTTTTTGTCTTGAAACAAAAAGTAACCAAAAGATTCAAGAAAATCCGATCGGTCGGCGCGTGGGCTGAAGCTGCCCCGCGGATTTTCTGGCTTACGCGCGGTCTTAAATAATCAAAGGATAATGAACTTTTTGGGGTGCAATCAATTTTTTTTGGGTTTTAGTACAAACTTTATTTTTCAGTTAAAGCTCAGTTATAAACAAGCAAAGCATGACGGAGCTTTTTGGGGTACAATTTTAATTTGGTCTTTATTGGGGCTTCGCCCCAAACCCTAGTCACTTTTTGTCTTGAAACAAAAAGTAACCAAAAGATTCAAGAAAATCCGATCGGTCGGCGCGTGGGCTGAAGCTGCCCCGCGGATTTTCTGGCTTACGCGCGGTCATAAATAATCAAAGGATAATGAACTTTTTGGGATGCAATCATTTTTTTTTTGGGTTTTATTACAAACTTTATTTTTCAGTTAAAGCTCAGTTATAAATAAGCAA